>Ga0160455_100038_pt1 | contig 295540 bp, 232 predicted proteins | sample HID1972I_E6MG_FD_108206 | JGI IMG/M metagenome (GOLD analysis project Ga0160455, IMG submission 108206) | Enriched pill bug-associated microbial communities from UW Madison campus, WI, USA - HID1972I_E6 MG | ecosystem: Host-associated > Arthropoda: Insects > Digestive system > Unclassified ... | reverse complement strand
GTTCAGCTCAACTTTTCGGGATTCGGTGTAGGTTACAGCTACCAGTTCAACCCGAAGGATGAACCGCTTAACCGCAGCATCAACAACAGCAGCCATGAAATCGGACTGAGCTATCGGTTCGGTAGCAATAACCTGCTATAACTATGTAGCTTTTTACAGGTTAGACCTTCGAATTTTTTCCAGTATTGCTATTGTTTTTTGTTACGCAGGTAACGTGGCGATCTTTTTAGCGATTGTATGGTTGTTTTTTCTCTCGAATGGGGTAAACACCGGATAAGCGGAATACTTATGCAGGAAACTCGCAAACACGCCTAGCCTTTCTTCGTACTTTCTCCTGTCTTTCTCCTGATATCTCCCGTGAATCTATCGGGGCGTATGCGTGCCGTATGCGGGAAAACCACGGATACAGTACGCATACGCTCCGCGTACGGCATGCGAGATAGCAGAACATGGGCGGGAGAAAGTCAGGAATTAGTGGGTTTAGTCTTCCGATAGCCGGGCCAGTCCCGTGCGTCAGCCCACCTTCCCTTATCCCTCATCCGTGCCCTATCCCTGTGATATCCGTGTATACTTCGGTAAAAAGGCCGAAAAGCGGCACTTTACCGAAGGGTACACGGCAAACATACGGAAGAAAGGCACATTCGGATAGGCAACGGGTAGGGCATGGATCGGCATGGGATGATACAGGAGGCTGCTTGGTGTCGGCTTCGGAGCTCGGTTTGAGCTCGGAGCTACCTCGGTTTGCACTTTATCTGCTCCGACCAAACCAAGGTACGACCAAGTCCAAACGGAGATCAAACCAAGGTACGACTAAGCTCCGAAGCCATCTGTCGAACAAGTCTCGAACAATTTGGACAGCGGACTTATGTATCCCAGTACAATTTGGAAATGTGGATGTTTTTGCGCTATATTTGTGAGTATGGAACGATTACTGTCCGTTATCCGGAATAAATATATCATTGCCGGCGTAGCTTTTACAATTTGGATGCTGTTTTTCGATCGCAATGATGTGGCTACACAATATAGTTATTATAGCCAATTGAAAGAGTTGCGAGCCGAAAAAGAATTTTACACCACCGAAATAGACAAAGTAACGAAATCTCTCCACGACCTCAATAGCGACCCTCAGGCCTTACAGCGGGTGGCCCGCGAAAAGTATAAGATGAAGAAGGAAAACGAAGACGTTTTCGTGATTATCGAGGAAGAAGGGGAATAGCCAATCGACCATCGGCCATCGGCTACCAGTTATGAACCGATTGCCGAAAGCCGATTGCCGAAAGTCAATTAAAACTTATACGTAATCCCTGCACCGAAAACTTGTCGTACCTGCAGTGTTGGGCGTTCAGAACCAGGTACAAATGCCCCATTCTCCTGACGCGCGATCAACGTATTGTCGTCGTAAAGCAATTGTACACCGCCATTGACGGAAATATAGTCATTCACTTTCATAAATAAGTTGAGTGTATAATCCACATCGACGTTCTGCGGGTCTTCGAGGTAATTTGAATACAGCTTGAGGATGTTTTCCACACTAATGTTTTCCATCAGATTCACTTTATAGTACGCGTCAAACGAAGCACCGAATTCGAAACGGGAAGTGGAACCCGGGTCTACCCCAAAAGCACCCGCATTTGATAGCGAATCCTGGGTAACGAAGATGAAACGGGCTGCCGCTGGCGATAAGTTGAAACGGAAATTATCCGACTCTTTGTAGGCAAACCCAGGTCCGAAACTTAGGTAAGCAGGAGCAAACGCGGTGGATATTAGTGATCTGTTGTTGTTGTCGTCATATTGGAATCCATCCGCAAACTGGGTATTGAAATTTAGGTAAAAGGTGTACAACCACCTTTCGGCAGCTTCATATCCCAGCAAACTGTTGAGGACAAACCGGTCGTCATTTTTACGCCATCCAATGGACTTTTGCTTAGTAAGGCCATAGGCCGCGATGACTTTATTATCCCAGCTCCATTTGGCCTTTTTGTAGTTAAAATCGTAGTTGAGTAACAGATTGGCGGCAAAGGAATTGATACCACCCGCAGCCCAATTGGAAAACGAACTTTGGTTGAGTAATAGGGTATTTTCACCGGCGATCCGCCAAGTAGTATCGGAGGTGTTGTCCTGAGCCTGAACTTGCCAAGCAAATACAAACGCAAAACCAAACAGGAATAGTGATTTCTTCATGGTAATTAAATTTTGTGATAAATAGTTTAAAAATGCAGAAAAAATGCTGTTTAACAAACAAAATGGATGCCAAAGATGTTATAGACGCTTTAATCATTGCTAGTTTTTCCATTCATTTCCATTGAGACGTTTCTTTATATTCCAACTTTGCCTAAGTTTGCGCTTATGCGGATAACATTGTTATGTATCGGGAAGACAGACGACGCTCACCTCAAGGCATTGATTGATAAATTTGAGCAACGGCTGAAGCACTATATTCATTTCCAATTAGTAACCCTGCCGGATGTCAAAAATGCCAAATCCCTGAGTGTCGATGCGCAGCGGATCAAGGAGGCGACATTGATCGAGAAACAGTTAGTGCCGGGCGATCAATTGATCCTATTGGACGAACAAGGTAAGGAATACCGGTCGATTGAATTTGCCGAATATCTCAATAAACTGATGGTCGGAAGTACGCAGCATGTTGTATTTGTGGTGGGAGGGCCCTACGGTTTCGCTCAGTCGGTTTACCGGCGGGCTAACGGGCAGCTATCGCTCTCCAAGATGACATTTTCCCATCAAATGATCCGACTGTTTTTTGTAGAGCAGTTATACCGCGCATTTACCATATTGAAACGGGAACCGTATCATCATGAGTAAAGACGATTTCGCAAGATGTTGTATGGAAAATCCGAGGTTTGAGCATCCAAACAATAAGACAGAACAATTGTTAACTAAAATGCTATGATTAATATTCCCAAACGGAAATACCATTATAAAGGAGCGGACACGACGAGTGAAAGCCGCATGTTTTGGCTGATGGTAATTATCGGCCTTGCTTTGATGGCTGCCATTATCTTTTTGTTCTGAGATTGAATAAGGAGTGGACGAGCCCTGATAAAAGGAGCTATCCTTTTACCAGGGGTGCTTTATGTTGCAGATTCAGCTGCGGTATCGTCGCCGGATGTGCTATCATCCGTTGTTGGGATAGGCGTTTCCTCATCGAATAAGGGTAATTCTTTGATGATGCTGTACCAATTGATGATTTTTTTGATGTCAGATGAGTAAACACGCTCTTCGTCATGACCCGGGGCTACTTCCCTGAAAAATTCCCGGAGAGTTTTTCCGTCGGATTTGGCATCCGGAGCCGTACCTTTTTCTTTTATCCGTTCGAGTATGTCGATCAGTCTTAATTCCTCATCGAATCCGTAGATGGTAATATCCTCTAAGGTAGCCATTTTGTTGGTGGCTAGATTTACTACAGACTTCTTTTTCTGATCGTCCAGGGTCTCCAGGATGAAGCCACCTTTATTTTGGCCGATCAATTTAAAAAGTCCCGGTTTACCAGTAACCGATACAAGTGCTTTTAGGTTCATGCTGTTTGTTCTTCAATGATGTCTATACCCAAAATTTTATCGCCCTGACGGATGTCATCGATGACGTCCACGTTTTCGACGACTTTGCCAAAGCACGTATGATTCCTGTCAAGGTGTGCGGTATTTGTACGGCTATGGCAGATAAAAAACTGGGAGCCTCCCGTGTCACGTCCACGGTGTGCCATAGATAGTACTCCGCGGTCATGATATTGGTTTTCGCCGTCCAACTCGCATTTAATGGAGTATCCCGGACCACCGGCACCCGTTCCGGTGGGATCACCGCCCTGGATTACAAAATCGGGTATCACACGGTGAAACGTCACTCCGTCATAATAACCTGACTTAGCCAGTTTTAAAAAGTTCTCCACGGTTCCTGGTGCATCCTTGTCATAGAACTGTACCGTTAGGTCTCCTTTTTCAGTCTTGATAATTGCTTTACTCATGTTTTTAAAATTGGATTGCAAAGATAGCATTTTCTACAATTTTCTTGGTCTCCGGTATCGAAAAACCGGAGAAATCCGTATCTTTGGCTGTTCATACAACAGCCTTAACGATACCTATGAGCCAACAATCACGAGTAGCAATCAAAGCTTGGGCCGAGGCCGATCGGCCGCGCGAAAAACTAGTGGAACAAGGACGGCGTGCGCTTACGGATGCTGAACTGTTAGCCATTCTGATAGGGAGCGGTTCGCGGGAAGAATCGGCAGTGGAGCTTTGCCGTCGTATCCTGCACGATAAAGGGAATGACCTCCATGCGTTGTCGCGCCTTTCGGTAACCGAGTTATGTCGATATAAAGGAATTGGCGAAGCGAAGGCGATCAGTATCGTGGCAGCACTTGAATTAGGCAGACGGCGGAAAGGACGGAAAGACGAGGAGCGGTCGGTATTGAATAGCAGTGCGCGTGTATATGAATATATGGAACACATTTACAACGATTTGCCTTACGAAGAGTTCTGGGTGCTGTTTTTGGCGGGTGGTTGCAAGCTGATTGCCAAAGTATTGATAGGTAAAGGCGGCAATGACTTTACGCCGGTAGACATTAGACAGGTATTGCGCCTTGCACTCGAATACCATGCTAGCAGCATCATCCTTACCCATAACCATCCTTCAGGTACCTTGAAGCCAAGTACCATGGATGTTCAATTGACCAACAAGTTGATCGAAGCCGCTAAATTATTTGATTTTTCTATCAATGATCATGTTATTTTTACCAATAGTGCATATTACAGTTTCCGAGATAGCGGGCTGCTGTGAGTTTGTGTTGCTGTAAATAAATCGGTGGATATTTGCGTATCTGTGGTGTTCACGTTTCCGATGTGTTTGAGAAACACGAAAAAAAATCTAAGTTTGCACAAATTCCGGAATCAGGATGAAACCTGCGGAAGCCGGAGGCGAACGCAAGCTTCCTCACCGTTGAAAGTACAAGTGCCGATGAAAGTGCAGGTTCCATGAGGCCGTCGAGAACAAACTACGAAGCGCTCTCGAACAGAACGGAGTAAGCTCATGAATACGAGTGGAAACAAACACAGCATGAAGAATGCCTCCGAACGCGGACAGTTGATGAATAACTATTTCGAATGAAAATATCATATAATTGGCTTAAAGATTTTATACAAACTGGTAAAACACCCGAAGAACTTTCGGGGATCCTTACGGATATTGGGTTAGAGGTGGAGTCGTTGGAAGTGGTGCAAAGCTTACCCGGTGGTCTGGAAGGACTCGTTATCGGAGAGGTGAAGACCTGCGAACAGCATCCGAATGCGGATCGGTTGCGGGTTACGACAGTCGACGTCGGTGGTGAAATATTGCTGCCGATTGTTTGCGGGGCCCCCAATGTGATCGTTGGTCAGCGTGTTGTTGTGGCTACCGTGGGCACTACGGTTTATCCCACAAGCGGAGCGCCTTTTAAAATCAACAAGTCTAAGATTCGTGGAGAAGTGTCAGAAGGAATGATTTGTGCAGAAGATGAGATAGGCCTAGGTGCTTCGCATGAGGGGATTATGGTTTTAGCGGCAGATGCACCAGTGGGCGCTGCGGCGAAGGACTACTTTGAGATTCACGATGATTTCGTTTTCGAGATCGGACTTACCCCCAACCGTGCTGATGCGGCTTCGCACCTGGGAGTAGCGCGGGATGTGGCTGCCTACCTGCGCACTGGATATGACGTACCGGATATTCTGGCATTTACCCCCGGCGATCATACGGCATTACCGGTTTCGGTAGAAGATGCCGACGCGTGTCCGCGGTACAGTTCAGTGACTATCAGCGGTGTCCAGGTTGGTGAATCTCCGCAATGGCTAAAAGATCGGTTGAAGGCTATCAGCGTCCGTCCTATCAACAACGTTGTGGATGTCACTAATTATGTGTTGCACGAACTGGGTCAGCCGTTGCATGCATTCGATGCCGGCAAGTTGTCAGGTGGTAAGGTCGTGGTGCGCCACGCACGACCCGATGAACCGTTTGTTACCCTGGATGGCACAGCACGTACCCTTCATGGGGAGGATCTGATGATCTGTGATGCGGAAAAACCCCTGTGTATCGCAGGAGTGTTTGGCGGTATACATTCGGGCGTGACCGATAAAACGACAGATGTGTTTTTGGAAAGCGCTTATTTTCATCCGGTTTCCGTGCGAAAAACAGCCAAACGGCACGGACTTAAAACAGATGCCTCTTTCCGTTTCGAACGGGGTACCGATCCAGATATAACCGTATTTGCGCTGAAAAGAGCCGCTCAGCTTATTGTGGAAGTGGCCGGAGGCCGCGTTTCCACGGCAATTTCCGATTTATATCCGAGTCCCATTTCTCCGTTTACGTTTGATGTGCGGTATGCAGCGGTGCAACGGTTGATTGGAGAGGCGATTCCCGAGGCGGAAATCAGAGGTATTATCGAAGCGCTCGGTATCATTATTTTGGGTGAAACAGAAGGTGTGCTGAATGTGCAGGTACCCTCTTACAAAGTAGATGTAACCCGCGAGGTAGATATCATTGAAGAAGTGCTTCGTATCTATGGCTATAACCGCATTGAAATCAAACGGCAGATCAAGGCCTCATTGAACACATCCTCCAAGCCGGATAAGGAAGTGGTACAAAACCAAGTGGCCGATTTGCTGATCGGGAATGGGTTCCGGGAGATTCTTTCCAATTCGTTGACGAAAATGGATTACTTGGACGATGCGGATTCGGCTGTACGAATCGTGAATCCGTTGAGTGCCGACTTAGGGGTGATGCGACAGAACCTGCTGTTTTCTGCTTTGGATGCCGTCGCTTATAACCAGAAGCGTAAACATACCGATTTGAAGTTATTTGAATTTGGTTACACCTATCGCCTAAACAATGAAGCGTTCGTTGAAACACAGCACCTGGCATTAGCCATTACAGGCAGACGGGAACCTGCGCAGTGGAACCACGCATCCAAACCCGTGTCATTTTATCACATCAAAGCTGCGGTGGATACACTTTTGCGACGGTTGAATATAACGGGGTTACAGGAGGGGGACGCGCCGGAAGCTCACTACCAGTATGGGCTGGCCTATGAACGAAACGGCCGGGCATTGGTTTCATTCGGAGCCGTAAATCCTTCGCTTTTGCAAAAGGCCGATGTGGATGGTGAGGTATTTTACGCAGATTTTGATTGGGGGTTGATCGGTAAAGCCATTCGGAAGAACAAAATTACGTATCGGGAGGTGTCAAAGTTTCCGGCAGTACGTAGGGATCTTTCGCTGCTGATTGATGCGGATGTAACCTTCAGTAAGTTAAAGGAAATTGCCGAGAAAAGTGAACGGAAGCTGCTAAAGAGCATCAATGTTTTTGATGTGTACAAAGGTGACAAACTACCTGCAGGAAAAAAATCGTATGCACTCCAATTTGTATTACAGGATGAAGAAAAAACACTCAACGATAAACAGATTGATGCGATAGTTAAAAAATTAATTTATAATTTTGAAAAGGAAACAGGCGCGGAAGTGAGAAGCTAAGTAAAACCAAACAGCAAAAGAACGTATGTCATCGGTAGCGACGCAATTAGCAAATGTAGTAGACAACACACGAAAGTTGTTGAATTTGTGTGCGTCCTTGCAAGAGGAGAACGATATGTTGAAGTTGGAAGTGCAATCACTAAAAGTTGCGTTTGATACAAGCAGCGATAAAAACAAGCAAATGGAGGAGAAGATGAAGGCCCTCGCTGTGGCTCGTTCGCTGGAGGAAGGGAAAGTGGATAAAGCGGTAATAAATGAAAAAATACTTGACACAAAGCAAAAAATTAACGATTTTGTGCGGGAAATAGATAAGTGTATCGAATTGCTCAGGTAAAGAGTGAGCGAGTGACGGATAGTGAATTAGCTCAAACATGGGAGAAATTTCCATAAAAATAAACATTGCAGACCGGATTTATCCCTTACGGGTAGATATGGAGGAAGAGGAAGTAATCCGGCGCGCATCAAAATTGATAAACGACAGAATTAAAGAGTTTCAGGAAAATTATGCAGTAAGGGACAAACAGGACTTATTATCGATGTGCGTACTTCATTATGCTACGGGAATGCTGAAGGCAGAACGTAAAACGAGTGTGGACGAAGTAGGTGTCGTGAAAGCTGTAAATGAACTGGATAGCATGTTGGCTGAATTCTTTAGCAAATAACGTTCTTATTAATCAGAGCTTTAAAACGACGAATTTACCGCAGTTAAATTCGGGTTTCACTATTTTAAACTTAACGCTTCAATATCACAAAGCGTAAATAAGATGTAGGCCATTTTGCAGATGCCATCTGGTCATGATCAATACGCTAAGCCTGTGTAAGGAAGTTTATAATACATGAGACCTGGTTATTTAATTGCGGTTTTTTTTTGCCGGGTTTTTAGGTGGGTGAAAAACACACAAGTAAAAAAATAACGAAAGAAAAAAAGGATATTAGTGCGTAAATGAATAATTATACAAATAAAATAGGCAAACAATGGAATATATATACATCGGCATAGCTTTCGTCGTAGGGGTGATCGTAGGTCGCTTCGCCCTGCGATTTTTATTTAAGAAGCAAGAAGTGGCGGCCCAGGGTAAGGCCAAGAAAATCCTTAAAGAAGCTGAACAAGCTGGTGAACACTTAAAGAAACAGCGGCTACTGGAGGCGAAAGAAAAGTTCTTGCAATTGAAGGCCGAGCATGAGAAAGAAACCAGCCAGAAAAACAATGCGCTGAGCCAACGCGAAGGCGGAATCCGGCAGAAAGAACAATCGCTCAACCAGAAAATGGAAAACCTGAACCGGGAAAAACAGGAGCTGGACACGACGCGGAAAAACCTGGAGCGGCTTACCGAGCTGAACGAGAAGAAACAGGAAGAGGTGGAACAACTCAAGTCCCAACACATCAAGCAGTTGGAAACAATCGCAGGTCTTTCGGCAGACGAAGCTAAAAATCAACTGATTGAAAATCTCAAAGAAGAGGCCCGCTCCCAAGCAGTCATTCAAATCAAGGACATTGTAGACGAAGCGAAACTCACCGCTACCAAAGAGGCGAAGAAAGTAGTCATCCAGACGATTCAGCGCACGGCCACGGAAAGCGCCATAGAGAACACCGTGTCAATTTTCAATATTGAAAATGACGAAATCAAAGGGCGCATCATCGGACGTGAAGGACGGAATATCCGTGCCCTTGAAGCCGCCACGGGTGTAGAGATTATAGTGGACGATACACCCGAAGCAATTATTCTTTCCGGCTTTGACCCGGTACGGCGTGAAATTGCGCGCTTAGCTTTGCACCGATTGGTAACAGACGGCCGCATACACCCGGCTCGTATCGAAGAAGTGGTGGCTAAAACCAAACATCAGATTGAAGATGAAATTGTCGAAATCGGTGAGCGCACCGTGATCGATTTAGGAATACATGGACTCCATCCGGAGTTGATTCGCATGGTAGGCCGCATGCGCTACCGTTCGTCGTACGGTCAAAACCTGTTGCAGCATTCCCGGGAAGTTGCCAATTTCAGTGCTACGATGGCGGCAGAGCTGGGGCTTAATGTAAAGTATGCGAAACGTGCTGGGTTGCTGCACGATATCGGTAAGGTGCCCGATGATAATCCCGAATTGCCTCACGCCATCCTGGGAATGCAGTTGGCGGAAAAATACAAAGAACATCCCGATGTATGTAATGCAATCGGTGCCCACCACGACGAAATCGAAATGACTTCATTGATCTCACCGATCGTGCAATCCTGCGATGCTATTTCGGGAGCCCGGCCGGGTGCCCGTAGGGAAGTCGTCGAAAATTACATCAAACGGCTTAAAGAACTAGAAGAATTGGCGCTATCCTATCCGGGAGTGGAAAAGACCTTTGCGATACAGGCCGGGCGTGAGTTGCGGGTAGTCGTGCAAAGCGAGCGGGTATCGGATGCGCAAGCAGAATTGCTTGCGGCGGATATTTCTACGCGAATACAAACAGAGATGACCTATCCGGGACAGATCAAGGTAACGGTTATTCGGGAAACCCGGTCGGTATCATATGCGAAATAAGGGATAGCTGATTAAGAAAACAAGGGACACTGGAGGGAATGACCAAAACCAAAAAAAAGCAACAGAAGCCACAGATCGACCCGAAACGGGAGGTGGATGTTTACTTTGAAACGTTTGATAAACAGTTTCAACATCCCATAAATCGTATCCTTCAATATGTGGCCATTCCCGTTTTTTCGTTTGCAATATTGGGCCTGGTATGGATGATCCCGTTCCCGGAAATTGGATTCCTGAAGCGAAACGGCTATGATACGTTTCTTAATTGGGGTTCATTTTTCATTGCAGGAGTTATCTACTATTACCTCAGATTGGCCACCACATTGTCTTACGCAGTGTTACTCACGGTAGGGGTGTTTAGTTTCTTTATCGTGCGGTTGGAATACATTGAACAGGCGGGGGGACCCGCGGTTTGGGTGGTGTGCGCAGTGTTGCTATTGGTATCGTTCCTGGTGTTGTATTTGGGCAAACGCATGGAGAGAAATCCGGTGCCATTCAACAGCTTTTTGCGGATGTTGGCATTGGGTCCTATTTGGCTTTGGCATTTTATTTTCAAGAGGCTAACTATCCCTTATTGAAAGCAAACCAGTTTTTCGTTATCCATATTTTTTTGACAGTGCACCTAATCCCATCGTATAGCCGAAAGCAGCAAATTGGAATTTAAGGTTATTAATGTGCTGTATTTGTTCGGCTTTAGGTACTTCCTCCAAAATAAGAATTCTGCAATAGGCTTCGAGTAACCTGAAACCATACGTTTCGCAGATGGATATGGCACGTTGTCCGAGAATTCGGTGATCGCCGTTATGGGTGAGCTTACCAGACTGGATATGGAAAAGTGCGTGTAAAAGACGATACGACAAGTTAGTTAACGATGCTGTATTTTCTTTGGGGAATGAGCGAGCCGCTTCTTCCAGTTTATTACATTCGAGGAGGTATAAGCCATACACAAGCGATGTGAAATCTGCTTCGAAAGTATGGGTCGGAGGCATCGTTTCAAGTCGGCGGCGGATGACCTCACTGTAGCGCTGTGCTATTTGTTTATTCCCAGATACCTTCACAAGCATATAAATCAACAAATCGAATAGTTGACCGCCTGTTGTATAATCCCACAAGGAGAGTTTGTGTGACAGGGCGTTAAGTTCACGGGTGATGTCGTGGTCGACTATCCCTTCCTTAAAATATTGATAAAGGTAGGAGAGTATACGAAGGGGATTGATGATGAATTGCGCAAATGTTTCGGGTTGTTTTGCCGAAAGCGCATCGAGTTGAAGAAGTAGGCTTTCTTCTTCCCATTTGAGCAGCGCTATAAATGCAAGTTTGCTTCGGAGAATGATTTCGTGTGTTTCTGACAGATCGAAGGACAATAGTTTTGCAACGTTGGATTCGTATTCTGTTTGGAAACAACTGTAATTGAGTATATACTCAACGAACCGACTGTTATGGAGGCTAAGCTTCATTTCTCTGTTTGTGACGGGACAGAGACTTTTACTAAGTTTGCCAAGACCGTCGCATATAAAGGCTATTACTTCAAATCGATCTTCCTTTAAGAAAGGTATAGCTTCGATTTGGTTGATCAATTGCATATCGCCAGATTCGATATAAAATAGCAATAGCCATCTCAGCTGTTCGATTTTTGTCTGATTGCTTACTTCTCCTTGATCCAATTTCAGAATGAGTTCGTCCGTTTCGTACCCATTATTGAATAGCCGGAGTGCCATGAAATAAGAGGCAACGGTACTTGACTGAAATCGGATGAGCATCTGCTGTCTTACCTCGAGTCCATCGCTGGTCTCAACGAGAACGCCAGCGTGTAGCAGGTCATTATAAGCCGTTTTATATTGCTTAACAGCAGCGTACGCTTGCTTTTTTGTAATCTGTAATAGGTTATTGTTTTGTTCTGTAAGCAACGACAGCTCTTCCATCAACGCTTGCTTAGCTAAGGTATTGACTCCATTGAAAACCTTTTTCCTCAAGTACTGCGTGATTACTAAGTATTCATCGAATGTGGTTAACTGGCCGGGGTTTAGTTTTTCGCCGTTTAGTTCGTAATAATATTGGAAGAACAGGGGGATGCGGACGAGGCGTTTATGATTTGGTTTCAGTAAATGATATGACTTTGTTTTTCCGTTGATGTTCCGAACAAGCTGGTGTAGTTCAGCATTCGAGAACGGAGGGAGGTTTGCCGATTCGTGTCCGGATGTTCCGCTTAATACCGAAAACCACTGGGGGTTGATGATGGTATCTTTAAAAAGGCTTTCGTATTTGAGTAAGGTCACCGTGCGCAATACGAGAATAATATGGAACCACTTGTATTGCGCAAAATGGCAAACCATTTCGGTAAATTGATTGATTACACTATAGAATTGGCGGTCGGCAATTAAATCGCTGTGTAATTCGTCGATAATGAGATAGAAGTTGCCGGGTGCGGTATCCCGGTGGTGTTCTATAAATGTATCTAGAAGATCACTGGTGTCAAAACCCAATAGATGAGCCAGCCAGCGGTTACTGTGATAGCCGAAAGCCGTTCCCTGCAAAAGGGAGAGGCTGTTGGTAAAAAGATAGATATCATTGGCCGAAGTTGCGTGGTTTTGGCAAATCTGTTTTTCCACCCAACGGGATACGGCAATGGTCTTTCCATGGCCTGTGGCTCCGCTAAATATACCTGTAGTGGCTCCACTGCGATGGAAATGATCCATAAATACATTCACACATTCACGGTCGACCGTGAGGTGATAGGGGATGCCGCACTTGTGTTTGTTACTTTGGATATTGAACAAACTGATTTTGGTTGCATTCAATGAAATTTCACCCCAAGAACGTTGCTGTGATGTTTGTAGTTTACCTTGCTCCATTTGGGTGTAAAAATGGTCCCAGCTGTCAAAGTCGCAATATTCAGCCAGCGCGTTAAGGGTATATATCGAAGGTTGATGTACCGATGATGCAAAACCGAAAACACGTTTGAGCGTTGTTTCACTGACACTTTTATTGGTGGCAGATTTAATTTCAAGGCCGAGCCGATAACAATCAGCAGGTACGATTTGTGTAATTTGGGACTTGCCCAAAACCAATGACTTTAACCTATCGAAATAAGCTTGTAAATATGTTTTCATGTAAAGGTAGATGTACGTTTTTCAAGGCGAATCGGCCATCAGCTTTTCTATACTGGTTCGCTATTTCTTTTCATCCTGTTTTTGTATGGCGATTGTTTTTGTTTGCTGTGTTTGTGTGTGACTCACCTGTGTCAAAGATAGAATATTTTCCGGTTCACCTGATTTATCTCCTTGAATAATTTGAACACGGGTCCTATCTGTAATCCTGCCCTGGTAACGAAGGTTTATCTAGGTAATCTTTCATAGATTTCACGGTTAAGCCGTATAGAAGCAAACCTACAGATAATTTGTGAAGGATACGCAACAAATTGTGTAACGTGAACGAAATGAACAAAGGGCTTATAAAATGAATATAGTGAACAACGTAACCGAGTAGTGCCCCAATTATCTTTGCGAGAAATGAAGGTTATGGCAGGATAGCTTACTTAAAAGAGACACTTCCGAAGAGCAAGGCGCTCCCCGGAAATGTCTAAAACATCTACCGGCTACAGAGATGCAATAACCATACCATTTTTGGTGATGACAACTATTCTCGATTGGATCTTGTCATTGCTTATGAAAAACAAACACAATTTCTTGTGCGCAATGCACCGAGGAATGCTGATTATCTATTGAAAAACATTTTACGGTTATAAATCCCATAGCTAATGGAAGCATCATCTACTTATCTGAAAACTTCTTTCTTGCGTTTTACTCTCTCTTGTTTAGCTGTCATCGTAGTACTGCTTTCTCCTTTGGGGGAGGTAATGGGGCAGGAACGGGAGTATGCGGATAATGTAAGTTTTTCTAGCCCTAATGTCCCAGCTAATGCACTTGAATTATTAGGATCACCCTCCAACTATTCAAAGCGAACAGTAGAAGACCCAGGTAATTCAGTTTTGGAAGATGAAAGTTACGCCAGATTAGTGGCGAGCCCCGGTTTACTGGCTGGTTTAGGGGCATTTACGGGTGTGATTGAGTTGCAATTTCCAAGTAACTTACCCGCTGATACGTGGTCATACGTTAGGATCCAAGGGGATCAAAGTCTTTTCAACGCCCTATTGGGAGGAAGTTTGGGGGATTTATTGGGTAATGTGTTGGGCGTGGTACTCATCGGTAATCAAGAAATTGCCATTGATGCCTTAGACGGAACGACTCCAATCTTGTCGCGGAATAGTACACAAGGATTCAATACGGACCGAGTCAGATTGTTAGTTGATAAAGATGGTAACTATTACATTGCCATACGTCCCAATGATAGCTATGATAGGCTAAGGATCACGAATCGCTCGGGTTCTGTGGCAGGGTTGGGGACACAATATAATTTGGATATTTTTAACGCATTTTCATATAGCGATAGCGAGAATTGTTTGCAAGGACAATTCACTTCTTTTGACGGCGAAGGGCTATCCCTTAATTTACTGCAAAGCGGTGCGGGCGTTACAAATCTGGGTAATGCTATTGATGACGATGTTGACAGTTATTCTCAAATCAGTGCCGGTACGATCAGCTTAGGTTTGGGTAGCGCAATTTACCAGACCATATATTATGATGATCTTTCGGATCCGGAAGGTTATTTAAAGATAAAACTAGGTATCGCCAATGGTGCTGCCGTAAATGCACAATTGATTGGTAATATCGAGATCAAAGCTTATGCCGGTACCCAAGAGGTGTTTGCTAAACGATTGAGTGGAGGTTTAATTAATGGCGTCGATGTCCTTGGTTTACTTCAAGATGGTCAGCCCGCCACGGTATATTTAGGTCCAGGTGTCGCGTTCGATCGCATCACAATCGGATACAATGCGCTGGTAGACCTGAATTTGGGTAATGCGCCGATTCATCTGTATGACGTAAAACGCTATGGACCGGATTGCCCAGATCCAGATCCGATACCGCTTCCCGATCCTACTACCCCGATGCTGAGCAACAGTGATTGTGATGCAACATTGATTGATTTCGCCTATGCAAATTTTCCTTTCAATGCTGTAGATGAGAACAACGACACATATACAACGTTGGAAGCGAGTTCAGGTGTTGCAGCTGGAATCGGTGATTACGAAGGTTTCATCGAACTCGGATTCAATGCACGTGCTGCTGGTACGACGACATATATCCGTATTGATTTTGAAGATGAAGTACTTGGCGGATTGCTGGATGGCAATGTAGGCGAATTGGCTGGCGATTTGGTTAGCAATGTGCTATTTGGTGAGCATTATTTTACCGTTGAGGCCAAAAATGAAGGAAGTGCGGTATTGACGAGATCTAGTAACGTCGGATTCAGTGGCGCAGCAACAGGCGCTGTTGGCACAGGGGATGTAAAGATCGTACAAGATAAAAATGGCCATTATTACGTGGCGGTCACGCCGGAAGCAGCCTACAACAGTCTGCGCATTACGGAAGAGCTAGGAGCACTTTTGGGGCTCGGTGAAATCCGGAACATGAATGTTTATCACATGTGCATGTCTACCGGTTCAGAGGATTGTGAGCAGGCGTTTGCCACTTACTCAGAACGTGGCGGGCTTACTTTAGACTTATTGAATTCCGGTAATTTCGGTGTCAGTAACGCACACCTGGCAATTGATGATGATGATCTATCCGTAGAAGATGACGATACGTATTCTGAAATTGGTCTGGGTACCGCGGCAATCGGTGCCAGCGTGTTCCAGTCTGTGCAATTCCATACGCCGTCGTCACCCGCAGATTACTTCAAGGTTAAATTTGGCGTCGCTGACGGTAGCGTGCTGAATGTCGACTTGTTGAATAATATCGAAATCAGGGCCTACAACGGCGATGAATTGGTGTATGCGCAGCGTATTCAAAACGGCATTGTAGCCAATGTGGATATTTTAGGTTTATTGAGTACCAACGGCGTAGTCACCTTGCCGATAGGGCCGGGCAAGGCTTTTGATCGCGTGGCCATTGGAATCAGTTCAATTGCCGGGCTGGATGCGTTCAGTGCACCCTTGCGTGTATACAGCATCAAGCGATTTGGTGCTGATTGTCCTGATCCGAATCCGCTGCCAGAACCGCCGGAAACCGAACCACCATTCAATGCTCCGGATTGCGGAGTGGAACTTGGCGAGTTTGAACATGTTAACTTTGCTTATAACGCGATTGATGGCAATCACGAGACGTATGCTACGATTTCTTCGGGTTCGGGTGTAATCTTGGGAGCAGGTGGCTTTGATGGTTTTATTGACCTGCGCTACGATACACCTATTGCCGCTCAGGAGTTATCTTACATCCGCATTGACATGGCCGATGAAGGCTTGTTGAATGCGTTGGTTGGCGGTAGTCTTGGAGAATTCGTGGCGGACGTTGGTGACCTGTTGCTATTTGGCAATCACTACTTCGATATTTCTGTTAGAAATCCGTCGGGAGGCGAGATTTATAATGCCTCTGGTGCCGACGGCTTTGGAAATAACAACGTTCGTATTGTACAGGACAAAGTGGGCCGCTACTATATCGCCTTTACGGCTGCTGATCCCTATCAGTCTGTACGTATTACGCTGAAGAATACGGCAGCGGTGGGAGCAGACGCGGTTACGACCATGAATGTATACGACATGTGCCGGGAGACCGAGTTTGACCCCTGTGAACAGGCGACATTTACCTCGTACGATGGTACAGGTCTTTCACTCAACCTATTTGAGGGGGCGAATCCGGCGGGAGTCATTAACCCGCAGTATGCTATTGACGACAACAATTCCAACTACGCGGAATTGACGTTAGGTACTGCTGGTGTCGGGGCGACCATCTACCAGGATATTTATTATAAGACGAAGTCATCCGCCAATGTAAGGCTTCGCCTCCAATCACCAAGCACCCTGCTCAATGTGGATCTGCTGGGAGCGTATAAAGTATACCTTTTCAACGGAGATCAGCAAGTACTTGAAGGTACTTTACAGCAAGATGGATTGATCAACGGCCTTGACTTACTCGGGTTATTAAATTCCGGCGGCATTGTAGGTATTGAGTTTGCCCCAGGTGTAGAATATGATCGGGTGCGGATAGAATTGGGATCAGCAGTAGGACTCGGCATTGGAAGTCCAATAAGGCTTTATGGAGTTTACCGCATTTCGGACGAATGTCCGGACCCGGAATATGCCGAACCACCGTTCGAAGATTGCGCCGATGTCGTGATCAGCGGTGAAGAGGTGGACGATATCCAGAACCTCATTGACGGCAATCACAACAGCTACGCGACCGTCCGTTCGGATGCTGGTCTTGTGTTGGGTATCAATGCTTACTCAGGCCACGTAGAACTTGGTTATCAAGCTGAGAAAGATGCGGGCACCACATCCTACATCCGGATTAGCTACGATGAAGGTATCTTAGACGCCCTGGCTGGCGGTACGCTTGGCGATTTCTTAGGTGATTTAATTGAAGCAGGTGTTTTAGGACATCATTACTTTAATGTTATTGTTAAGAACGGCGATGGTACAGAAGTGCTTACCCGATCCAGTTTGAATGGGTTCCTGGATGACGACCTAAATATTGACCCCCAAGTACGCATCGTACAGGACGGGATCGGCCGGTACTATCTTGCCGTCACACCCACAGTAGCATATCAATCCATCCGATTGGAAGATCACATTACATCTGCAGTAGGTGTATTGGCCTCTGAAGGACATCTGAATGTTTACGGCATGTGCAATACGCCGATTGATGATATCGAATGTGCCGTGCCGTTTACTACGTCGTTTGATGGAACGGGATTGAGTGTAGACGTACTCGGAACCGGTGGTGCTGGCGTGGATAATGCGTTTTGGGCAATCGATGATAACACATCGAATTTCTCAACGTTGAGTTTGGGCAATTTATCCGCGGCCGGCTCAATCCAACAAAATATTCAGTTCAATAAAGCTACCGAACCTAACGCAACCATCCGCGTGCGTCTTGCTGTAGGAGATGGCAGTGGTCTAAGTGCGAATGTATTCAGTACATTGCAAGTAGTTGGATATCTCGATAATGAAGAAGTGTTCGTCGAAGATTTCGATCAGGCATTTGTGGGGGTTAACTTAGCCGACCTGTTGAATAACGGTAATCCGGCTGACCTGACAATGATTGCTGAAAACCCTGTTGATGAAATTGCGATTCGTCTGAGTTCATTGCTGGGTATTGGGGTAGCTCCCAATGTAAGGCTTTACGAAGTATCTCCTGATTGCAACCTGCCACAGTTCGTGGCCTGGAAAAGCTATGAAATCGATGGCGATCCGGCGCTTACATCCGTTAAGGGTGGTGAAACGGTTGAATATACGATCCATGTTCGCAATACAGGCAACGTGGACATCGAAGATTTCGTCATCACAGATGCGATCCCGGAACATACGGTGTTTGGAGAAAGTACTGCGGGAACACTGGACGGTGATATATTAACCTTTACGGGTATCGATGTGCCTGTTGGAGAAACGGCTACCGTTAGCTTTACCGTTGCGGTAGACGACAACCTGACCGGCGTATCGGCCATTACTAACGTCGCATTGGTGAAGGCAAATGCCGACGATCCGGGTACGGAAACTTTCCCGCCATCAGAAACCGACCCGAATGAGCCGGATGACAGTGGTGATACAGGTACGACTATTCCGGTAGAGCAAATTAACTCGCTGGTATCTTGGAAAGCATATACGATTACGGACGGAGCCTCAACGACTTCGGTCAGTGGTGGCGAAACGGTTGAATACAGCATCTATGTACGCAACCTGGGCAATCAGGACCTCACCAATGTAGTGGTTTCAGACGTGTTGCCTGAAGGTGTAACGTATGTGTCCGGAGGCGATGAAAGCAGTAACATAGTGACGTTTGAGATCGCCTCGCTTGCCGTTGGTCAAACTTCCGATGCGTTGACGTTTACGGTTACAGTGAAGGATGATCTGACGGACATAGACGTGATTCGTAATGTCGCGACGGTGACCAGTAACGAAATCACCACACCGGAAGAAAGCTTCCCTCCAGTGGACAATGAAAATCCGACAGATCCGGACGACAGTGGAGATACAGGTACGGATATTCCGGTCGACCATGTTCCATCGGTCATTTCCTGGAAAGCTTATGAGGTAGATGGGGACGCGTCCGTCGCCGCGGTGAGTGGTGGTGAGACCGTTGAATATACGATTTATGTGAGGAATACAGGTAATGTAGACCTGACTAACCTGACGGTCAGCGATGTGCTGCCTGCGGGGGTAACCTGGATGTCAGGCGGTACCCATGCCAGTGGCACGGTGACCTTTACCATTCCGAGTTTGGCAGTCGGAGCAACTTCGTCGGGCCAGACGTTTACCGTTGAAGTGGCTAAAGACCTGACCGGAATAGATGAAATCCGAAACGTGGCGGTGGTCAGCTCAGATGACATCACCGATACGGAAAGCTTCCCACCAGCGGATAACGCCAATCCGGATGGCGGACCCGATGATTCAGGAGATACCGGCACGGTCATCGACGTAACCCCGGTTCACGACGTAACGATTGCACTTACTGGTTTGACTAGCGGAGGCAGCAACGGTCCTGCCGTGACTGGAGAAGTAATTACGTATACGATTACGGTTGAGAACACCGGTAATAAAGAATTGACAGGTGTTGGGTTAAGCGCGCTTGTACCGGAACACACGGCCTTTGAAGGCAGCGATGACGGCGGTACGGTGAGCGGAAATACCGTTAATTTTCCAGCATTTGATCTCGGAGTTGGCGAAACCCGCACGTTTACCTATGAGGTAGAAGTGGGGCCAATTGATCCGACCGTCGTGGAATCAATCGACAATACGGCAACCATCAATTATCGAAATGAAGATGATACGGCTGATGAGACAGAGACGGCCGAACACAGTATGCAGACAGATTGTATACAGGTGGAAGCAGACGATATAGAACTGCAAGCCAGTGCACTTGAGGTCTGCGAAGGAACGGAAGTGACGTTAAATGCAACGGCGACAGGTATTACAGGTGCAGACTTCCTGTGGTTCACCAATCCGGGCATGACTGGCACACCGGTTGCAACGGGAGCGGAAGTGACCGTTACACCGGGAAGTCCTGAAACAACGTATTATGTGATGGTGGTAGCTGATGGCTATTGTTTCCAAACGCCTCCAGCAGAAATTACCATTACGGCAAATCCGCTGCCTCCAGTACCAACCATTATCGTGACTGGTGATGCAACGGTCTGTGAGGGCGAATCTGTGGAATTGACGGCAACCGCCGGTGCCGAAAGTTACGTTTGGTACGTGGATGGAACCTCGATCCCGGGGCAAACATCCAATGTATTGCTTGTTGAGGAGCCAGGCGTGTATACAGTATTAGCTGTCGACGGTGACTGCGCAAGCGGCATTTCTGCAGGTGTTACCGTGGAAGTGTTGCCATTGCCGGCTCAGCCGACGATCACCTACGACGGTGCGCTGGAAATTTGTGAAGGAAGTGCCATTATCTTGACCTCAAGTGCAGCGACAGGCAATCAATGGTATAAAGATGGTGTTGCACTGACCGATTCGATCCGCCAGCAATTGGTTGTTATTGAAGCAGGTGATTATACGGTAGTGGTAATGGGAGTGAATGGATGCCCGAGTGTACCTTCAGACGCCGTCGCGATAACGGTGAATCCGACTCCTGAGATTACCCTGGACGGTCCGGCAAACTATGCCATAGCCGTGGGTGGAACGGTACAACTTCCTGAAGTTACTACCGACCCTGCAGGTGCTACCGTAACGTGGCTAGACGCGGATGGAAATGCGGTGTCCGGTACGGTTGGTCCGTTCAATACACCGGGTACCTATATGTATACCGTAGTCGCAGAAAGTGGCGACTGCAGTGCAACGGCATCGATCAGTATCGTGGTAATCGATCCGGACGCGTGTCCTCCGGGGTACGAACGGATTTATGCCACAACGGTATTGAGTTCTTCTGGTGTTACTGCTCCCGATAAAGCGACAGGGCCTAACTTGGTGGATAGCGCCAACGTGCCGGTTCCATTATTGTTGTTCGGAACTCGCGATCTCGATTTAGGCTTTGACCAATCGTTCACAGGAGAAGACCTGCACGTAAAATTGGGCACAAGACAAGGTGTGGATTTGGTGGGTGGAGTAAAAGTAACCCTCCAGCCGCTGAATGATGGTAATCCTGTCGGATCCCCGATCGAATTGAATTCAGGCTGGCTATTGAGCCTGCTTGCTGGTACGGACCAAGGCGATGTTATGATACCTACGGCTAGTGATCTTACCTTTAACGGGGTACGCATCCAGGTACGTGCTGCACTGATTTCGCTTGCCGGCGCGATTGATGTACATGCTGCGTATGTAAATACGAAAGTTACCGAGCTGGCTGAATGTGAAGAAGTGAGTGATATACTTACTGGAGCAACTTCAGGGATATTGGGTTCTGTCAATGGTGTAGACAATAAGTGGGCGGTGTCTAGTGATGATATCGACGATTTTGCTACCATTAGGCAAAATGTCAATGCATTGGGATATGTCCATTTGACAACAATATATCCGTCAGTTGCCCAAGCGGGCGACTCGGTCCGGATTGTGATGAAGCGGGCTGATGGAGGCCTTATTGATGCGGGTGTATTGAGTGGTATTTGGGTTGTTGCCTATAACGGCAATACGGTGGTGCAAGAGACCCAAGTGAGTGGCGCGTTACTTGACCTACGTTTGTTGGCCGGATCGACCGATTGGTACGAAGGAGCATTGGCGATTGATGTACCGTTTGATCGGATCCAAATCCGCGCAGGTGGTGTCGTAGGGGCACTTGATGGCCTTGATGTTGCCCGCATCCAACGGATTGCTCAAGTGAACATCGTGGCACCTGTGCCAATTGATGGCATTGTGGAAGTTTGCCAAGGAGCCGATTTAGTTCTGGAAGGCGATGATTGCGGTACTGAATATGATTGGTATGAGGAACTGACCGGGGGTACTGCGATTGCAACCGGACTGGCCTTCACGGTTCCAACGGATTGGACACCTGGCATCCATACGGTCTATGTACAACCCAAACGTTTTGGCTGCGATTTTGGTGGTCGTATTCCGGTTACCATTATGGTATTGGAGTCGCCAACAGCCGATGATGTTACAATAGTAGCCGACGAAGATATTTATTGCGTGGAAGATGAGGTTGTGCTTACAGCGACTGCGGTGGCAAGCATTACCGATCCACAATTTAGCTGGTACTTTGATGCCGATAAATTGGAGCCAATTGCGGATGGCGACGTGGTAGATGGTACAACTTATGCCCTTACAAATGGTGTATTGACGGTTACTGGACTAGCAGCCGGAGACTATACCTACTATGTAAGTGTAAGAGCTGGCGCCGACGGTTGTGAAAATGCCGCCGGTGATTTGGCCACCATTACCATTACGGTTGACGAAGAGCCTGCCCCGGCATTGACCAACCTCGAACAGACATTCTGTGAGATAGACGGCGCCACGGTAGCCGACCTGAACACGGACGGCGCCACGGGTACGGTGGTATGGTACACGGCAGCTACGGGCGGCACGGCACTTGCCGATGATGCAGCCCTTACGGCAGGCACATATTACGCTGCCCAGGTGGGTGACAACTGCGAAAGCGTTGACCGCACGGAGGTGACGGTTGTGATCACCGAGACCCCTGCACCTGTATTGACCGAGCTTGAGCAGACATTCTGCGAGATAGACGGTGCCACGGTAGCCGACCTGAACACGGACGGCGCCACGGGTACGGTGGTATGGTATACGGCAGCCACGGGCGGCACGGCACTTGCCGGCGATGCAGCCCTTGCGGCAGGCACGTATTACGCTGCCCAGGTGGGTGACGACTGCGAGAGCGTTGACCGCACGGAGGTGACGGTAACAATTACCGAGACACCTGCCCCAACAACAGATAATGCAACGCCTGAGTTCTGTGCAACGGATAACATGACGTTGGCGGACTTACAGGTGGAGGGTACCGATATCAAGTGGTATGCTTCGGCGACGTCGACAGACATACTGCCAGTGACTACTGTACTTGAAGATGGCATAACCTACTATGCTACTCAAATGGGCAACAATTGCGAGAGTGCCGAAAGGTTAGCGGTGACACCGATAATTACCGATTGCACCGCATTGTTGTCTATAACCAAAACAGCCGACCAGGACCGTGTGATAGCCGGAGAAAGCACCAGCTTTACGCTGACGATCACCAACGAAGGTCCAGGTGCTATACATAGTGGAGATGTCATCAAATTAGGAGAACGCCCGGGTGAAGGAGTGACCATTACGGGTTACGAGGTGACTTCCGACAATGGAACGATTGATGGAAGCGGTAATGCTGCAATGGTAACCGCAAATGCCCTTATACCAGTGGGAGGGATTATTACGGTGAAAGTGACGGCAACCGTCGATGCAGATGCCCCTGAAACGATCACCAACGGTATCGACGTGTGGGGACCTGATAAGGATCCGGAAACCGATCCGAAAGACGATGAGGACGACACGCCACCGATACCGGTAGACCGTAAGTCGGCCTTGAGCATTACCAAGATGGCGGATGAGGCACGAGTGAAAGCGGGCGAAAGCACCAGCTTTACGCTGACCATTACCAACAACGGTCCATCGGTGATCGAGGTGGGTAAGGAGATTAATCTGACGGAGCGTCCGGGTGAAGGGGTAACCATCACCGGGTACGAAGTGACTGCCGGTGCAGCTACCATAGCAGGCAACGAAAATACCGCAGTCCTGACGACTACAGGTAAGATTGCCGAAGGCGGTACCATCACGGTGAAAGTAACAGCAGATGTGTCTGCCAATGCCGGTGAGACTATCACCAATGGCATCACGGTTTGGGGACCAGACAAAGATCCGGGGACCGATCCAGAGGATGATGAGGACGATACGCCGCCAATTCCAGTAGACCATGATGCGGTGTTGAGCATCACGAAAGTGGCTGATGAGGATCGTGTAACAGCGGGTGAAAGCACCAGCTTCACGCTGACCATCACCAATGAAGGTCCTGCGGTAGTAGCCAGCGGTGAAGTAATCAGCCTGACGGAGCGTCCGGGTGAGGGAGTAACCATCACCGGTTACGAAGTTACTTCGGGTAATGGCACTGCCAGTGGAACAGGCAACTCCGCAACGGTGACCGCTAGCAAAGCCATCGCAGTTGGCGGTACCCTCATTGTGAAGGTGACGGCCATCGTTGATGCGGATGCTCCTGCGACCATTACCAACGGCATCGACGTATGGGGGCCTGATAAGGATCCGGAAACCGATCCGAAAGACGATGAGGACGACACGCCTCCGATACCGGTAGACCGTGAGTCGGCCTTGGGCATCACTAAGGTGGCGGATGAGTCACGTGTGAAAGCGGGTGAAAGCACGAGCTTCACGCTGACCATCACCAACAACGGTCCGTCGTTCATTGAGGAAGGTAAAGAGATTAACCTGGCGGAACGTCCGGGTGAAGGGGTAACCATTACGGGATACGAGGTGACTACCGGTGCGGCCACCGTTACAGGCAACGAAAACACCGCGGTATTAACTACTACGGGTAAGATTGCCGTAGGTGGTACGATCACGGTGAAGGTAACGGCAGATGTGTCTGCCAATTCCGGTGAAACGATCACCAATGGCATCACGGTTTGGGGCCCAGACAAGGATCCGGGAACCGATCCAGAGGATGATGAGGACGATACGCCGCCAATTCCGGTGGATCATGACGCGGTGCTGAGCATCACGAAAATGGCCGACGAAGCTCGGGTTAAGGCGGGTGAAAGCACCAGCTTCACGCTGACCATCACCAATGAGGGTCCGGCGATAATAGCCAGTGGTGCTGTAATCAGCCTGACGGAGCGTCCGGGTGAAGGAGTAACCATCACCGGTTACGAGGTAACTTCGGATAACGGCACTGCCAGTGGAACGGGCAACTCCGCCACGGTGACCACGAGCAAAGCCATCGCGGTTGGTGGTACTATTACTGTGAAGGTAACAGCAGAAGTGTCGGCCAATGCGGGAGAGACCATCACCAATGGCATCAGTGTTTGGGGGCCGGATAAAGATCCGGGTACCGATGATCCGGACGATGAGGACGATACGCCACCGATTCCTGTAGATCATGAGTCGACATTGAGCATCATCAAAACGGCTAACGATCAAAGCGTAATAGCAGGTGGTACGACTTCATTCGAGGTGACGGTAACCAATAACGGTCCGGCCGTAATTGCCGTAGGCGAAGCCATCGCGGTACAGGAGCGTCCAAGTGCTGGACTGGTGATTACCGGATATGAGGTAACTTCAACCAATGCAACCATCGGTGGAAGCGGAAGCAACCGGCAACTGACGACAACTGCTGCCATCGCAGTGGGTGGAACCATCACCTTCACCGTTACGGCAGACGTTACGGCAGCGGGAGGTTCAACCATTTTCAATGGCATTGCGGTATGGGGGCCGAATAAAAATCCGACTACCGACGATGAGGATGATGAAGACGAAACGCCGGAAATTCCTGTGGAACGACCGTATACGCTTAGCATTGAGAAGGTAGCTGACGAGTCGTTGGTAACCGCAGGGAAACCGACCACCTTCACGGTGACGGTGACTAACAACGGACCAATGGCGATCGAAGCTGGCAAAGATATCGCCCTTCAAGAACGTCCGGGAGCGGGTGTGACCGTTACGGGTTACGAGGTGGTTTCGGGTGCGGCTACGGTAAGTGGTGGTGGAAATCAAGCTACGATTACAACAACTGATGCTGTAGGTGTGAATTCGACCATCGTCGTTAAGATTACAGCAAATGTCTCTGAAAGCGCTGCGGGAACCATCACCAACGGTATTACGGTTTGGGCACCCGATCGGGATCCGGATACCGACGATCCGGATGATGAAGACGACACCGATCCGGTTCCGGTGGATGCGACGTTGGTGATTCCGAATCTGTTTACACCGAATGGCGACGGACTCAACGACCTGTTTGTGATTAAGAACCTGCTGCAATACCAAGGCAGGGAATTGACGGTCATTAATCGTTGGGGCAACCAGGTCTATAAGAGCAACAACTATAATAACGACTGGGATGGCGGTTCGCTCGCTGAAGGTACATATTATTACATCTTGCGTGTTCGCAGTAATAACAATGGCGAATGGCAAACCTATAAAGGTGCTGTAGCTATCATCAGAGTGACCGGCCGTTAAATGTGAATACCTGCCGGGTGAATAACCCGGCAGGTTTACTGAAAAGACGCTGATTTGACCACATCAAATAACAGATAAAGACATGAAGAAGTATTTTTTTCTATTGCTGATAGCCCTTTGTACCGCGCCTGCGTTTGCTCAACAGGTGGTGCAGTATAGCCAGTATATGTTCAATGGCCTGTATATTAATCCTGCCTATGCCGGTTATCGGGGGCCGGTAAACTTTCATACGTATTACCGTTCCCAGTGGACCGGTATGCCCGGTGGCCCCAGTACACTCGCCCTGGCTGCGGATATGCGGACTGCGGGTGACAATGTGGGGCTCGGACTGAACCTCATGAGCGACCGCGTAGGATTGGAAAAGCGGATTTATGCCTACGCGAATTATGCATATCGCCTACGTGTGGGATGGGATCCGGAGGATCGGCTGGCATTTGGCCTGGGGCTGGGATTTATCCATTCCGGATTTGACAATGCTTCAGCGCGCACCCAAGACCCCGAATCTGTCAATATCGAAAATTCGTTTCTACCTGACGCCCGATTTGGCATATATTATTCTACCAACACTTTTTTCGCGGGTGTAGGCGTGGATAATCTGATTTCACAACTGATATTCAATGACGACAACGGAAGTACCCGCATTCCTCCGGTTACGCAATATTACATTACCGGCGGAGGCATTGTTCCCTTGGCCTCAGACATTCTGCTGAAACCATCTATCATGGTCAAAAACGCGAATAATGCTGCAAACCGTGCCTGGACAACGGATCTGAATGCGGCGGTCATCTTTGCCGAGCAATTTACATTTGGACTTTCTTACCGTACCGCCCTTTCCAATGGAAAACAATTGAGCGAGAGTCTGAAGCGGCCAAACTCAATCATTGCCCTTGCTGAGTTTGTTGCAGCGGGACAATTCCGTATTGGTTATTCCTTTGATTATGCACTCAATCGAATCAATAATCAGGTGGGAGGAACTCATGAGATATCGTTGGGATACTCGCTGATCAAAGGGACACAGCGCGTACGTACGCCACGGTATTTCTAATGATAGGAGACAACATTTATTAATCCATGCTGATACGCTACAAAATAACACCTACCTATGAAATTTTTTAACAATACGGTTGCGTTGGTCTTCGGACTTTGTTTATTGACGGTCTTCCCCTCGCAGGCACAATATTCCCTGTTGAAATCGGCCGATCGGGAGTTTGATGCGTTTAACTTTGTCAAAGCCATTGAACTCTATCAGCGGGCATACGAAACGAAAGCCGATATCAGAACCGCTGAGCGTCTCGCGGAGTCTTACTACCACATCCGGAATTACCGGGAAGCAGAGACATGGTATGCCCGTTTGGCCAACCACGATGAAGCAAAGATCGAACACATTCTGCAATATGGGCATGTGCTTCGTAATAATTCTAAATTCCGGGAAGCCAAAGCACAATACCAACGTGTTGCGTTGAAGGCCGATGGTGTCATTTCGCAGCAGGAGTTAACGATGTTGTATGCTTCGTGCGACTCGGCTGTGGTGTGGCTGGAAAATCCAATTAAGGCTGTCGAGGTGAAAAACCAGAAAAAATGGAACAGTGCCCAAGCTGAATTTGGGGCTACCAAGGGACCCAAAGGCTTATATTTTGCCTCGGATCGATTTGATGGAGCAGCCAAACCAGATGTGATCTATGGCTGGACAGGGAACCCATATTTATCCATGTATGTAGCCAAGGAAGACTCAGTACAAAAAGTGGATGCCAAATGGGGTGATGGGGCCAACCATTTTGGTCCAGCGACTTTTTCCAAGCAAAAGAATGAGGTGTATTTTGCCGTAACCCGCGATTTAACTCGGGAAGAGAAACGCAAAGCAGGGAAGGATGTAACCGTCAATATCGAGATTTTTTCTAATTCGTTGGATGCAACCAATTGGGGGGAGGGTGCTACTCCTTTTCGTTACAACAACATCACGGAATGGTCGGTAGGTGATCCGTTCCTGACCGTATCGGGCGATACGCTTTATTTTACATCGGACATGTCGGGAGGTAAGGGAGGCACCGACATCTACTATGCAGTCCGTCAGGGAGATGGAGCTTGGGGCGATGCGGTCAATCTGGGCGATGCGGTGAACACACCGGGTGATGAACGGTTTCCGGCGGTTGATGATCAGGGCGATTTCTATTTTTCATCTGATGGCCATTTGGGGATGGGTGGATTGGATGTATATCGATTAAAGAAGAGTGGAACCCAGGCCAAGGCGGTCAATTTAGGTTTTCCGTTTAATTCACCTTATGACGATTTTTCCATCCGTTTTGATAAGGAGTTGGAGGGGTATGTAGCATCAAACCGGAGTGGTGGGGCGGGGGCAGATGATATTTATTGGTTCAACCTGAATAAAGTCGTACAGATTGATTTAGAGGGTGGGGTTTACAACGAAAAGACCAGGCTTCCCGTCAGTGGAGCGAGAGTGACCCTTACGCCGGTGGGAGATGAACTAAATGCGGTGGTGGTCAACGCGGGAAGGGACGGTAAGTTCAAGTTCAACTTGGCAGAAAACATGGATTACACGCTCGCCGCCGAACAGACTGGATTCCGTGAATTTACGCCATTAGCTTTTTCCACGAGTGGCATCGATTCTAGCACGACGTTGCAAAAAGATATCTACCTTTCACCGGTGGAAGTGAAGGAAGTGGTGGTACTCCGTAATATCTATTTCGACTTTGATAAGGCAGATATCCGCCCAGATGCCGCACTCGAGCTGGACAAGATTGCGGCATTTTTGGATAGTGATCCCAGTATACGCATTGAGTTGAGCGCGCATGCCGACTCCAGGGGAACAGCGGCTTACAACATGAAGTTGACGCAGCGCCGGGCAGATTCTTCGGTGGCTTACCTGGTGAGCAAAGGAATTGCTGCTGATCGGTTAGTTGCCAAAGGGTATGGTTTTACAAAACTGGCTAACCATTGTGCTAAAGGAGTTGAATGTACGGAAGAGGAACATCAGTGGAATAGGCGGGTGGAGTTTTTTGTAATTGAGAATGGCAATACCCCTTAATACCTTTACTCCGTCGTTCCTTTGGTGTCTACTCGGTGCACAGACGTGGCCTATACGTTCCTATAACGCATAGGAAGGTTATAGATACATAGAAGGTAGCCAGGAGGGGACTGGAAGGTGCAGGTAATTACTGCTAATGCAAAATTAGGAATTCAACCTAAACTTGCCAGCGCCCATTGTCCGAAATTGGCAAATTTTGTCAATTGGAGTTCCCGTTTGTCAGTTGCTATTTCCTTCAATCTCGTAGTAACCTTCTTGCGGGTGGTAGCTTTCCATGCATTTCCCCTCCGTTTGGGATCTGCTGCGATGATGTTGAATATCAGTTTCTCGGTTTTATAGGCTTTCCCCTGTTTGCTGAACGCTCTTTTGTAGGAGCGGATTTCATACTCAATATACCCCATGTCATCCATTTCATAACTGAGAAGAATATGGAGTAAACGGCCGGCCCGGTATGCAAGGTGCTGCGGGGTTTGTTTCGCAGCACCAATGAGCAGATTCAGCTGTTTCTTCGCCTTGCTCCACTGTTGTAGCACAAAGTGAGTGAGTGCTACAAAAAAGTAATATTCCAATTGTTTTTCATGACCATTGACTGTTCTTTGCGCATCTCCATTGGCGGATGAGTCAACTATAAATTGAGCGGCCATCTCGTATTGTTTACAGCCAAGGAGTCTATTTAATCGGTATACCCCTGCGGTCAACGTCGCCACACTTTTAAAATGTTCTGGGTAGGCACGTTCTGACAATGCGGTCAGCTTATCGATAAAGGGGATCATCTCTTGATAATAACCGATGCTCCGGAGGCTGTCGAGGATGCCGTCGAGCGCAGACAGATAATCATAGGGTGGATAGTCCCACATAGACTCGTTAGCTTCAGTCAGTTTAGTGAGTTCATTGAAAATACGCAATGCAGAGCGGTATTCGCCCGAATGAATAAAAAAGAAGGATTGGAAAAGCAGGTGCAATTTCTGCGGTTCAAACTGGTGTTGGCTGCCCCGGGTGGAGAGACTTAGTTCACTCAGAATAAGATCATTTACTTGCTTATCCTGTTTGCTGTTTTCGGGGCGCTTGCCTTTTGTAAGGCGGTGGCTGAGGAGCTCGTAAAGGGAATAGTGCTCGTGGATCTGCCGGAGCGACTGCAGAGTATGCTTTGCCTTCATTTGTTTATCTACCAGTTGCTGTTCGCTAAGTCCGGGAAAACCGAGATCGGAAAGGGCAGTCAATTCCATCCGGGCAGCTTGATAAGCTACGGGGTGATGCTGGCTTGCGGCTGCTAATTTTGAGGCCTTGTGAAGCTCCTTGAATGCCCTCGTAGGAATGGAACGTTCAAAACACAGTCTTGCTTTCAGAAGACATTGATATTGCTGATACCATGTATCTTGCTCAATACGGGTATGTATCAGCGTATCTGTCAGTACTTTGTATAGATAATTGGCGGTATTTTCAAAGGACTTTGAAGGGTGTTTTTCCTTGAATCTTTGTTCCCATGTCTTGCCTTCGGAATTTGTGCTGTCAAATGCAAGGTCAAACAATAATACATAATCCTTAGGCCCCTTGATCTTGTAACAGTGAAGCTGAAATTGCTTCTTTTCGGTACTCGACAGCGATTTAACAAGTTTCTCAAGTTCAAATGATAACATATTTTATTTATATATTAAAATATTGATTTATAAATATTTATATTTTATTGTCTTATTTTTTTGGGTTTTATAATTCATAAAAATAAGAAAATTTGGTTCTTTTTTACAAAGAATCACGCGTACTTTTGAATCAATGATAAACCGATTATCGGTTTTTGACCAGTTATATGGACAAGAAACTTTCGCATTAGTAGGCTCGAAATCCTGTTTAACCTGATGGCCACAGGAAAAGCAGGTCTAATCATTCCTTATGATCAATGTGGGGAATGGTAATTACCATCCCCCGATATATGGCGGGGAGGAAGGGAGAGATTTGGCTGATAACCGCCGTCGAAATAATGTGCAAGGGCTTGCAGTAAATCGGTTAGTTTCAAAAACAAATTAGCAAAAACCAAAAATTATGAAAAAAACAAAGTTATTGATTATCGGAATGTTGGCTTGCTGGGGCTCGAATGCCTGTGCTCAGCCTTCCGGCGTAACGGAGTCTGCTGGTGAAAAAAGAATACCCCTTTCTGTATTAAAAGATAAAATTAAGGGTGGCTGGGCAGGTCAAACCATTGGTGTAACCTTTGGTGGCCCTACGGAATTCCGGTACAACGGTACGTTTATACAGGACTATCAAACTATTACTTGGTATGATGGATACATCCGGAAGTGGATGGAAGAAGTTCCTGGACTGTATGACGATATTTATATGGATTTGACTTTCGTCGACGTCTTTGAACGGGTAGGGTTAGATGCACCGGTCGATTCATTTGCGAATGCTTTTGCCAATGCGGGGTATACACTGTGGCACGCTAACCAAGCAGCCCGGTACAATATCCTCAATGGCATCAAGGCCCCGGAATCAGGCCACTGGTTGAATAATCCGCATGCAGACGACATTGATTATCAAATTGAATCGGATTTTGCAGGATTAATGAATCCCGGAATGCCAAATGCTGCATCTGCCATCAGTGACAAAATAGGGCATATAATGAATTATGGAGACGGCTGGTACGGTGGGGTTTATGTTGGCGCTATGTATACGCTGGCTTTCGTATCGGATGACATTCATTATGTGGTCCGCGAGGCGTTGAAGACCATTCCGAAAGAAAGTGATTTTTTCAAGTGCATAAGCGATGTAATAGCATGGCATAAGCAATATCCGAATGATTGGAAGCAAACATGGTTCGAGTTGCAAAAAAAATGGGCGGAGGAAGTTGGATGCCCCGATGGAGTGTTCACTCCCTTTGATATCGATGCAAAGATCAATGCTGCTTACATCGTATTGGGATTATTGTATGGCAACGGTGATTATAGCAAAACGATAGAAATTTCAACACGGGCAGGCCAAGATTCTGACTGTAACCCCTCCAGTGCGGGTGGTATATTAGGAACGATGCTTGGATACAGTGGCATACCGGAATATTGGAAGATGGGGTTAGCCGAAGTGGAGGACATCAATTTCAAATATACAGACATGTCACTGAACAAAGTATATGAAAGAAGCTACAAGCACGCACTGGAGATGATTAAACGAAATGGGGGAGAAGTTTTGGAAAACGAAGTTTCGATTGCGGTGCAAGTACCAGAAGCGGTCAAGTTCGAGAAAAGTTTCGATGGGTTATATCCGGTGGATAAAGTAACCGTCAATCAAGATCTCGAGTCTCCATATACATTCGAATTTGAGGGAACCGGAGTGGTATTGAGAGGATCGGCACATAAGGAAAGTAACACATTGCCGGACCATATCTTTGAATTGGAGCTTTCGATCGATGGTGAAAAAATCGAACAATTTCGAATGCCTACCGACTATACGACACGAAAAAACGAGATTTTCTGGAGATACCAGCTACCGAAAGGCAAACATACGGTACAGGTGGTGATAATCAATCCAAAAGAGGGATATCAGGTACGGGCAAGTGATTACATCATTTATTCAGACACACCTGTTAGTGGCATCCATTCACATTCGGATCAGTGAACATAAACAATGGATTTAACTTAATTCATTAAAAAATGGTACATTTTTTTGTAAGGCATTATCTGCCCGGACGGCGGATGGCGCACCTATTGTCTAAAATATTCTTAACAAATAATGGGTTATTGCTAGTTGTTGTCCTACTCATCCAAAACAATTCAATTACGAGGGCGAGTACCTTAGAGCCGGCCTTGGCAAAGTCGTCACATAGCGGTTATATTGTACGTGAGGTGTGGAATCAGCAACAGCAAGTGGCGGGAAGGGTTACCGACCTAGCTGGAAACCCATTAGAAGGAGTAACAATCGTTGTAAAAGGAACGGAAACCGCCGCTAAAACGGGTAGCAATGGAGAATATACCATTGGGGTTCAGCAGGGTGAAACACTGGAGTTTTCATTTGTCGGCATGATGCGGCAGGAGTTAGTTGTTGCAAACCAGAGAACGATAAACGTAACCATGGAGGAGGATGCTGTAGGGATCGACGAAGTCGTGGTCATTGGGTACGGCGTGCAGAAAAAGGTCAGCATTACCAATGCAGTGAGCAGCATTGGGGCCGACGAAATCTCCTCGCGGAATTCAACAAATGTAACTCAGGCATTACAGGGAAAACTACCCGGTCTGACCATTGTTGACCGTGGTGGAGCGCCGGGCAGCGAGGATCTGACTACGCGGATACGTGGGGTCACGTCGCTGAATGATAACAACCCGCTGGTATTGATAGACGGTGTCCCCGGGAGCCTGTCCCGCGTCAATCCGGCCGACATCGAATCCGTCTCGGTATTGAAAGACGCTGCTTCGACCGCAATTTACGGCTCGCGGGCATCAGCAGGCGTAATCCTAGTGACAACCAAGGCGCCGAGTGATGGAAAATTGGCCATCACTTACGATGGTTACTTTGGATTGGCGCGATCGAACAACGTTCCACAGCATATGGATGCCGTGACCTACATGACACAGCAGAACGAAGCGTACATGAACACGTATGGCTATCAGTTTTATACGGATGAAGAAATCCAAGGTTGGCCGCAGAATCACGCAAACGACCCCGAAAGCTATCCAGAACCGAACATCTGGTGGAACACTGTTTTCGATGTGGCTCCGCAGCAGAGCCATACGGTTACCTTGAGCGGAGGCGACCGGGAAAAGATTACAAACCGGATTTCGTTTAGATACCTGGACGAAGACGGTATCCTTCCAAACTATGGTTTCAACATTTCCGAAATACGGACAAAAAATGACATCAAACTGAGCGACCGTTTGACACTCGGCACGAATGTCAATATTCGCCTGACGACACGCAAGGCACCTTACAACGAATGGGAATCCTATAACCGTATGTGGCAGAACAGCCAATGGGGTGTTCCATATTACAACGACGGATCGTACGGATTATCAGTCGACAGCTATAGCCCGCTTGTTAATTTATACGAAATGGGAACATCAAATACAAAGGGTACCTATATGGTGGGCATATTCAAAGCGACCTACAAACTTTTCGATGCATTGAATGTAAGTGGCCAGTATTCGACCCAATATAATCTGGAAGACCGGAACACCTTCAACAACAAGTATGACTTTACGGACAAGCTTCATCCTGAGCGGAGAACGTTCAACACCATAAACAGGATGAACGACAATCGCTATAAGTCAAAAGAGGATATGCTGGATTTCCAATTGAACTACAACAATACATTCGACAAGCATACGCTTAGTGGAATTCTGGGATATTCCGAAATACACTTCATCGATAACTGGGGAGAGGGATACCGGCAAAATTTCTATAACAATCAGCTACAAGCGCTTTCCATGGGTGCAAACGACGCAACCCAATCGGCAACAGGAGGGAATTCGGAGTGGGGGTTGCGTTCTTATTTCGCACGCGTGAATTATGACTACGATTCCAAATACTTGTTTGAAGCAAATGCTCGATACGACGGTTCCTCCCGATTCGCAGATGGATATCGGTATGGCTTCTTCCCATCTTTTTCAATGGGTTGGCGTATTTCAAGCGAGCGCTTCTGGGAACCGCTAAAGAATACGATAAACGAATTCAAAATCCGGGGATCGTGGGGGGAGGTAGGAAGTCAGCAGGTGGGACTTTACTCGTTTATGCCCACCTATAACCAAGTAAATTATATTTTCAACGAAACGCTTGCACCGGGCTATAGGCAAATGAATCTGGCTAACCAGAATATCTCATGGGAAACCACCGCCCAACTGAACTTCGGACTGGATGCATACCTGTTCAATAACCAGTTGAACGTATCATTGGATTATTATAAAAAGACAACCAGAGATATTCTTCTGTTGGTTCCGATTCCCTCCGTGGTCGGTCTTGAACCTACTAACCAGAACGCCGGAAAGGTCGAGAACAGGGGGGTCGAGTTTTTAGTTCAGGGGCACAAAACGTTTGGGGATTTTGGGGTCGACTTAGGTTTTAACGTAAATTACAATCGAAACCAAGTATTGGATTTGGCCGGAACGGGACCGCATATTTCTGCCTACGGAAATAGCGATTACCGTACCATAACCGTCGAAGGACAACCAATAAATTCGTATTACGGGTTTACTACGGACGGTTTTTTCAAAAACCAGGAAGAGGTTGACAACTATGCGAAGTGGGATGGTTCCGTTGGACCCGGCGATATAAAATATGTTGACCAGAATAACGACGGCCAACTTACCCCGGACGATTTCGTAATATTTGGAAGCGAAATGCCCGATTGGACTTTTTCTTCCAGCATGTCAGTTTCTTGGAAAAATCTGAAACTGGATTTGTTTTGGCAGGGCGTGACGGGTTCAGACAAAATCATGACAGGTGCCATCATGGAACATGGCATTTGGGGGGGATTTACGCACGAGATCTATTCAGATTATTGGACGCCAACGAATATGGATGCGCGATACCCCAGGCCTACTAAATATACCATGAAAAATGCGCAGATTTCGGACTTCTGGATGGTCAATGGTAACTATTTGCGGTTAAAGAACATCCGGCTTTCATATGATATCCCCCAAAAAATCTGTGAAAAAATACATACGGGTGGTATCAATGTGTATATGTCGGCCACTAACCTGCTGACTTTTTCTGAATTGAATAAATACAATATTGATCCCGAGATGGAAGGAAGGGGTCAAGAGTCAAGTTTTCCGCAGACGTCGGTTACGACATTCGGAATTAATATAAACTTTTAAAATCTAACAACCATGAAAACGTATAAAGCCCTTTTTATTTGTTTTCTGATATTGACAACAATGTCATGCGACAAAGGCTTGTTAAATACTATTCCCAAGGATAGATTAGCGAGTGATCTCTTCTGGAAAACCGAAGAAGACGCTATTTATGCTTCCAATGGTATATATGCAATATTAGGAGATCAATGGCGGTATTCTTCGATGGACGCTTTTACCGATATAGCCCATTTCATATTGCAGTGGAGGGCGGAATCGGAGGTGGAGAAACACACGTTTGATGCCAGTAATAATGTGATTGCAAATGAATGGAGCCATTACTATACCATCATCAGGGCATCAAACAGTTTCTTGGAAAATGTGGATATGATTGTCGAGATAGATGAAGCGCTTCGAAGTCGATTAAAAGCAGAGGCAAAAACGTTGCGTGCGTTCTCGTATATCAATCTCCTTATGCTATATGGAGACGTTCCATTGGTAACCAGCAGTTTGGACGTTGAAGAAGCAAAATCGTTGAGTCGAACACCAAAAAATGAGGTTTGGGATTTTGTCTCGGCCGAACTCACTTTAGCCGCAGCCGATTTGCCTACGACTCAAGCGGAAAGGGGAAGAGTAACGAAGGGCGTGGCGTTGGGGCTGAACGCTCGGGCTATGCTTTACGCGGGGAGGTATGAAGACGCTCGATCAGCAGCCCAGGCAGTTATGGAACTCGGTGTACATCAAATCCACGATTCATATGCAGCATTATTTGATTATGCGGGCGAAAACTCATCGGAGATTATGTTTGCCAGGCAATATACCAGCAACATAGAACCCCATTCTGTATTTGCTTTTTTTACAGCCAATAGCTTGTTTTCGCAGCAATGTCAAGTGGTTCCGACTAAATCGCTGGTTGACGCGTATCTTATGAAATCAACCGGATTACCGATAGATAATCCATCCAGTGGATTCGATCGAGAACATCCCTATGTGGATCGGGATCCTCGCTTGTACCACACTCTGTATCTCAACGGGGATAAACTTGCAAATGGTAGCGTATTAAATACGTTACCCGGTAGTGGTACGGGAGACGATATCTCCATATCAGCAGAAAATGTTACGCCCACGGGATGGTATTTTAAAAAATATGTGAGTAGAGAAGATTATGCTGACCCGTGGAACTGTGGAGTTAATCTCATTTACTTGCGCTATGCTGAAGTTTTATTGACCTATGCCGAAGCTAGCATAGAGCTTGACGAAATCAATCAATCCGTATTAGATGCATTAAACGAGATCAGAAGTCGAAAGGATGTAGGTATGCCCGAGATTACGACCACTAATCAACATGAATTGAGGCAAATCGTGAGACGTGAAAGGATGGTTGAGCTGGCGATGGAAGGACATCGGCTTTTTGATGTCAGAAGGTGGGAGATTGGGGAAAGCACTATACGCGGAACGGTTAAAGGGATGACGTACGAGAACCCCAATAGACCAGGAAATTATACAACCGTAGAACTGACAGGATATGTCAAGGAATTTAATTCTGATAGGCATTATGTATGGCCAATTCCATTTAGAGAATTGAACTTAAACGAAAATCTTACACAAAATCCTGGTTTTTAACTATTCAACGGAGTATATGCAATTTATAAGTGTTTGATAATTAATCGTTTTGTCTAATTTTTTGTATTTTTAACTGGTTTATCATTCTTGGTATTTCGAAAATATGGTTCGTTTCCGCTAAGGATCTCATTTATTTTTGAATCATTTTAAACACAATTACTTATTTATTTCTTTTTCCAATTATATGAGCAATAAAATAATCGTTGTAGGTAGTATGAACATGGATATGGTAGTTAAAACAAGCCATATCCCGCAACCGGGAGAAACGGTCTTAGGCGGATCTTTTTTAATGAATCCCGGGGGGAAAGGAGCCAACCAAGCGGTGGCAGTTGCCCGTTTAGGTGGGGATGTAACTTTTATAGGCAAAATCGGCGACGATATTTTTGGAAAGCAGTCGTCGCAATTATTTGATGAAGAAGGGGTAGACACCAATGGGATATTATCTGATCACAACACTCCTTCCGGCATTGCCCTGATCACGGTCGATGAGCAGGGGGAAAATAGTATTGTAGTGGCTCCGGGAGCGAATGCCCATTTGGAGCCGGGGGATGTGGAAAAGGCATTGGATAATTATCCCGACAGCAAAATTTTATTGGTTCAGTTGGAGATACCGATGCGGACGGTAGAACATGCAGCTCGTATCGCTCGGCACAGGGGAATGCAGGTAATTCTCAATCCGGCTCCGGCGAATAGCATGGTTCCCGGTATGTTTGATTTGATTGATATTATTACTCCGAATGTCAACGAAGCAGAAATGTTATCGGGTGTTCGGATTGTCGATGTTTCTAGTGCACGCCAGGCAGCCGAAAGCATCCATCAACAGGGAGTAAAGCATGTGATTGTCACCCTTGGAAAAGACGGTGCAGCATTATTGGAAGATGGAATGTTTTATCACATTCCTGCGCCAAGTGTTGAGACGGTCGATACTACGGCAGCGGGCGATGTATTCAACGGGGCACTCGCGGTGGCTGTGGGTGAGGGCAAGATATTAACGGATGCAGTAGCATTTGCCTGTAGAGCAGCTTCGATTGCGGTGACCCGTATGGGCGCACAATCGTCCATTCCTTTCCGCAACGAAGTTTTATTGAATAGTATGACATAAATAAAAATGTATAACCAATTTCAAAACCAACAAAATTATGTTTATCGTAGAAAGTTACGGACTAGCTGTCCTGTTCTGCATCATCACCATGCTATGCTGGGGCTCTTGGGCGAATACACAGAAGCTGGTGCAGCACAAATGGCGTTTTGAACTCTTTTATTGGGATTATGTGTGGGGGATTTTCCTGTTGGCATTGATCGGTGCGTTTACGATGGGGAGCACAGGTGAATCGGGCAGGTCGTTTTTAACCGACCTCGGGCAGACAGAAGGAGCCAATATCAGAAGTGCATTTACAGGCGGAGTAGTATTTAACCTGGCCAACATACTGCTCACCGCAGCTATCGCCGGCGCAGGCATGGCGGTTGCATTTCCTGTGGGAATCGGCCTGGCATTGGTAATTGGTGTGCTCATTAACTACCTGATGCATGCAAAGGGAGATCCTGTTTTTTTGTTTTTGGGCGTCGGCCTGGTAACGTTGGCTATCATTGTCAATGCGATAGCTTATGGAAAACACTCTGGCGGAACCGGTAAGCAAGGCGTGGGGAAGTGGATTGTCGTATCCGTTATTGCTGGAGTGTTGATGTCTACCTTTTATCCGTTTATCGCGGCGGGAATGGATCTGGAGAATTTCGTATCACCGGCATCCGGAAAGATGACTCCCTATACTGCTTTTGTGGTGTTCGCAGCGGGTATTTTAGTGAGCAATATACTATTCAATACCATACTCATGCGTAAGCCACTGGAGGGAACACCTAGCAGCTACCGTGAATATTTCAACGGTCGGTTTGGTGTACACCTGGTGGGTATTTTGGGTGGCTGTATTTGGGGAGTCGGTAATCTATTTAATCTCATCGCCGCAGGTAAGGCTGGGCCTGCTATTTCTTATGGTCTTGGCCAAGGGGCCACACTTGTGGCTGCCTTGTGGGGGGTGCTAATCTGGAAGGAGTTTAAAGGGAGCTCTAAATCAGTGAATACACTGGTCGCCGCCATGTTCGTGCTGTTTGTCGTTGGACTAGGGTTGGTGATTGCGGCGGGAGAGTAACCGTTGCGAAATTGGTACTGATGGGAGGTGCATTTCCGAAGGGAAGGGAATATAATTTTCAGGAAAATTCCGGTGCTGCCCAGCGTGTGTTTCATCGACGGCCGACGAAAATTATTTGCAGCGGATACGAAATAGTTTACAGATTTTTACGGGTGCATGTTCAGTGTTTCTCCCGATGATAAAAGCCCGGTGAATTGGATATATCATTATAACTTTGCTATACGAAACGAAGAAGCACGGAAAACTTGGTGAATTGGTATTTTTATATACATGGACCCGGACAAATCACGGTTTTTCCAGACGGGTCCAATAGCTGGAATCCGGCAATTAATGCGGGACATTTTTTTGTTTCACATAAATATCCATATTCGGTTATTGAGAAAAGTATTGAAGAAGTGATGATTAACCCAATAGCGAATTGATATTAATTTATGATATTACTTAATTTATAAGATGTTATGAAAATGAAATTATTGCTTTGCGGAGCTGTAGTGTTTGCATATTCCGCCTGTTCAATGCAATCGACCGACACGGTAAAGTCTTCGGATAGGGGGGGAGCCAAAATCATCTTCGATACCGACATGGGCCCTGACTATGATGACATTGGGGCTATATCAGTACTGCATGCGCTCGCCGATAGCGGTGAATGTGAAATACTGGCCACGGTGGCGAGTGATGGACATCCATCCATTGCACCCACGATCGAAGTGTTCAATCGCTATTTTGGTCGAGACAGTATACCTGTAGGTGAGGCAGTCCAGGGCGCGCCCGACTTCACTGCTGAAAATGGGTGGAATGACACGTTGATCAATACGTTCGCACCAGATGTCCGGACAAAAGATTATCCAGATGCGGTAACTGTGTATCGTCGTGTCTTGGCAAGCCAACCCGACAACAGTGTAACCATTGTAACAGTGGGGTTCCTATCTAACATCAGCGCATTGTTGGATTCTCAGCCAGACGAATATTCAGAATTGAATGGGGTCGATCTTATCAAAGCTAAAGTCAACCAACTGGTAGCAATGGCGGGTGCGTTTCCTGAAGGCCGTGAATTTAACGTGATCAAGCATGCTTCAGCTTCTGTGAATGCTATTGCCAAGTGGCCCCAGCCCATATTGTTTAGCGGTTTCGAAATCGGAGTCCAAATTTTAACGGGAGGTAAAGTAGCAGAACAGGGGGGAGATAATCCGGTAAGTACGGGCTATGCTTATAACCTGAGGACCTATACTAAGGACGGCGAGACCAATCGTAATTCATGGGACCAGACAGCAGTGCTGTGCGCCGCCCGCAATCCGGAAGACTATTTTTATGTGAACGGGCCGGGAAAATTTATCGTGCATGAGGATGGTTCGAATGCTTGGGATCCGACAACGGATGCAGGCCACTATTTTATTAGCCATAAATATCCATATAATTACGTTTCGGACACCATCGAAGATTTGATGTTGAAGGCAGCTTCACGGTGACGATCATTAAGCGAACACATCAGAGGTAGATAAAAATTATGAAAAAATTAATATTTTCGGTTGCTACGTGCTTGGGAAGCTATTTGTTAGGTTATAGCCAAACGATCCCGCTTGCTGAACTAAAAGACAAAATCAAAGGAGGCTGGGCAGGCCAGACGATCGGTGTAACATTTGGTGGGCCTACTGAATTCCGCTACAACGGCACATTTATACAGGATTATCAATCCATTCCATGGTATGATGGCTACATTCAAAAATGGATGGAAGGCACTCCGGGTTTATATGATGATATCTATATGGACCTGACGTTTGTGGATGTTTTTGAACGGCTGGGGTTGGACGCGCCGGTCGATTCATTTGCAAATGCGTTTGCCAACGCGGGGTATACCCTGTGGCATGCCAACCAAGCCGCTCGCTATAACATCCTCAATGGCCTCAAGGCACCTGAATCAGGGCATTGGTTGAACAATCCGCATGCCGATGATATAGACTACCAAATAGAGTCTGATTTCGCGGGACTGATGAATCCTGGAATGCCCAATTCGGCCTCGGAAATTAGCGACAAAATAGGCCATATTATGAATTATGGCGATGGCTGGTATGGTGGTGTGTATGTCGGAGCAATGTATTCGCTGGCGTTTTTGTCGGATGATATCCACTATGTGGTGACGGAAGCACTCCGCACCATTCCTGCTGAGAGTGATTTTTATAAGTGTATTGCCGATGTAATCAATTGGCATGAGCAGTACCCCGACGATTGGAAACAAACCTGGTTTGAGATACAGCGGAAATGGTCGGAAGAAGTGGGATGCCCCGAAGGGGTCTTTGCTCCGTTTGATATCGATGCGAAAATCAATGCGGCATATATCGTGCTGGGCTTGTTGTATGGCAAGGGTGATTACACCAGGACACTCGAAATTGCGACCCGTGCAGGACAAGATTCTGATTGTAATCCGTCAAGTGCAGGCGGGATTCTGGGGACACTGATTGGCTATAATAAAATCCCAGCATATTGGAAGATGGGACTGGCTGATGTTGAAGACATGGACTTCAAATATACCAAAATGTCTCTGACTAAGGTATATGAAACCAGTTACCGGCACGCGTTGGAAATGATCAGACGCAATGGCGGGACGGTCGACGATCACACCGCAACGATTGCGATTCAACAACCTGAACCGGTGCGCTATGAAAAAAGTTTTGAGGGATTATATCCGATTGAACGAGTAACGGTAAATCAAAACATCTCTTCGGAATATGCGTTTGATTTTGAAGGTACGGGTATCGTATTAATGGGGTCAGCACATAAAGATGAAGACAAACTGCCCGACCACATGTTTTCAGTAGACCTGTATATCGACGGTGAAAAAGTGGAAACATTTGCCATGTCAACAGACTATACCAAGCGGCGGAATGAGATTTTCTGGAAATATCAGCTTCCAAAAGGCAGGCATACAGCAAAAATTGTAATTGCTAATCCAAGGGATGGCTATCGGTTATGGGCCAACAATTACGTGGTATACTCCGATAAGTCCTTGGAAGGGATAAAAAGCCACTTCTGAAAATCACGGATTACTGATCTTTTCTTTTCCATAAATTGATAAACTAAGATAAAAAACAGTTAGAATAGGATAGCAAATGAGTGGCTCGCCGCTGGGGGTGTTTCTATCTTTGTGATAGAATTATTACCTTTAGTTAGCGAGAAGCGAATGCGAGTACTTTTGTTATCTTCCCTTGTGGTGGTATGCGTATACCTATCACCCTTGTATGCCCAACAGCCTGTGCAATCCGAAAAGACAATCACGTTGTTTGACGGAAAGACATTGGATGGCTGGAAAACAGTGAATCCCGATGATGCAAAATATTGGAAGGCAAAAGACAGCCTGATCGTGGGAGGAGACGGTATCAATAACGTACCTCAAAACATGTATCTGCAAACGGTCGACGAGTACGATGATTTTGAACTCAGGTGTCTTTTTCGACTTTCTGGTGATCCAAGTACCGGATTTATTAATAGCGGCATTCAATACCGATCAAAGGTAATGGGAAATGATATCATGGGATATCAAGCCGATATTGGTGATGGACATTGGGGCGATATTTATGACGAACATCGTCGCGGGCTATTGCTGCCGGGAGACTTACAGACTGTTTGGCATATCCTAGAAAGGGATGGTTGGAATAGTTACATCGTTAGGGTTCGGGGCAGTCACCACGAGCTTTACATCAACGGTGTAAAGACGTGTGACTACCATGAGCGTGATGCGGCTGTACCCACAAAGGGTGTGATAGCGTTTCAACTCCATGGAGGCGGGGCCGCGAAAATCGAGATAAGGGATGTGACAATCACTCCCTTTAACTGAACGGTAACCACCTAATCATCCGAATATACCTGTAATATACCCGTGAACTATTTTAGATACATAACCCGTTTAATAATTATGCAATTGCGCCTATTTAGCCTTTATTTCCCCATTTTGTTTATTGTAATTGCGGCAATTTCCTGTACAGGAGATTCCGATTCGACGGATTCACAGCAAATAGACCGCGAGTATGTGCTTAATGCCAAGATGATCGGTTATACAGGTGTTGGTGGTGACATTGATGACCATCGGAACCCGGTACTCCGTGCAAAGAAAGGTGAACGGGTCAAAATTTCGCTAATTAATGGTGAGTTGATGGCGCACGACATTACGTTAGAAAAGTTAGGTGTGAAAAGTGAAACCATGCTGGAGGAAGGCGATACCACCAGCGTTGTATTCATTGCAACGGAAGACGATAGCTATTTTTGCAGTCTTCCCGGTCACCAGCAGGTAATGCGCGGGCAGTTCAAAATCGTGGAGAATTTTGAAACGGCAGCCGTCAGTGATAATTGGGGGGTATCACCCAGGAAAAACGGTCGCCCGTTGAATCTCGGTTTTGAGCGGGGGAGTTTGCAGGACTGGAAGGCGACGGGAGATGCCTTTAGTCCCCGTTCCGTTACGTATGATCCCGCTCCCTGGTATCCGGATAGTGTCGTGCTGAAGCAATCCGGCGATTATTACGTAAGCAGTGGCGGTACCTTGAACTACCAAGCCACGGGTACACTCACCTCCACATCGTTTGAAGTGACGCATCCCTGGGCATCCTTTAAAGTTACCGGCGGAGCGTTGGCAGGTTTGCGAGCCGAATTGGTAGATGTGGCCGCCGATACCGTGATCTTCAAGATGTCGGGATACATTAACGAAAGTAAGGCAAGCGATCCTGCACATGCCGCGTTTCGTCCAGTGGTAGTCGATTTGAACCGTTATAAGGGGAAGGAGATCTTTATCCGCTTGGTGGATGAAGAGACAGGGACGGTACCTGAAATTGCCTACATCGGTGACAATCCCTGGGCGCATATTTCGTTTGACGATTTCCGCTTTCATGAAGAAAGGCCCGCTTATGTCAATGAATTAAGGCCGGATGACGTGGTTATTTTACCTCCACGCGACTTGGTACCGAATGCCGGGCTTTCGGGCGCCGACGCAGCTAAAGTAATGGACGTTCCCGAAGGTTTTAATGTGACCCTCGCTGCATCCGAACCGGATATCGTCCGGCCAATCGCCTTTACGCAGGACGATCGTGGCCGGTTGTGGGTGGTTGAGGCTCATACGTATCCCGTGCGCGCACCGGAAGGACAAGGAAAAGACCGTATCCTGATTTTCGAGGATACGGATGGGGATGGGACATTGGATAGCCGTAAAGTGTTTATGGAAGGACTTAACATGGTAAGCGGCATTGAAGTCGGATTTGGAGGAGTATGGGTAGGTGCAGCACCGTATCTCATGTATATTCCCATTGACGATAGCAGGGATGTGCCTGCAGGGGAACCGCAGATCCTGCTTGATGGCTGGGGATACGAGGATACACACGAAACGCTGAATACATTTAAGTGGGGCCCCGACGGTTGGTTGTATGGCAACCACGGTGTGTTTACTCACTCAAATGTGGGTAAACCTGGCACGCCAGATGACGAGCGGACGCCAATTAATGCAGGGGTATGGCGCTATCATCCGACACGCCATGAGTTTGAGGTGTTTGCAAATGGTACCAGCAATCCGTGGGGACTCGATTTTAACGATTATGGCCATGCTTTTGCCACAGTATGTGTCATTCCGCATCTCTTTCATATGATCCAGGGGGCCAGGTATCACCGTCAGGGGGGCGAACATTTCAATCCATATACGTATGAAGATATCAAGACCATTGCGGACCATGTGCACTGGTTGGGCGACCAAGGGCCCCATGCAGGCAACTTCCGGTCGGCAGCAGCCGGTGGTGGACATGCCCATGCGGGTGCTATGTTTTACCTTGGCAATAAGCATTGGGGCATCGACCGTAATGCGATCTTCATGAATAACATCAATGGGTTTCGGGTAAATATGGATATTACGAAACGCACGGGTTCAGGATATACCGCAAGTCATGGTAAGGATTTTATTAACACAAATGATTTCTGGTCGCAATGGATCAATTTCCAGATCACGCCCAGTGGATCGGTATTCGTTATCGACTGGTACGACAAAAACCAATGCCATAGCCCGAATCCTGACGTGCACGACAAAACATTGGGACGCATCTTCAAGATTACCCATGATCAGGATCAGTGGCTCACGGTGGATCTAGGTAAGAAAACGGACAAAGAATTGGTGGAATACCAACTTCATGAGAACGAGTTTTACGTGGTACATAGCCGGCGGTTGTTGCAGGAGCGGGGAGGCAATGCCGAAGTCCACGCAGGTTTATGGAAGATCTTTAACGACAATCCCGATGTTACGCGTAAGCTGCGCGCGTTGTGGGCCTTGCATGTCACAGGAGGAATAAATGAAAAGCAAGCCGAAGATTTGTTGGGTCATGCCGACGAATATGTGCGATCTTGGGCTATCCAGCTGATCGCGGAAAATAAAAAGGTCCCTGCCGACGCACAGCGCCAGTTTGAGACGATGGCAAAGCGGGATACGTCGGCGTTGGTGCGTTTGTATCTTGCGTCTGCACTTCAGCGGATGGCTCCAGACCAGCGATGGGAAGTTGTCAAAAACCTCAGTACGCACGAGGAAGATGCGGCAGACCATAATATCCCATTAATGGTTTGGTATGCATTGGAACCCTTAGTGGCGGTAGATGAAAAACGCGCTACCGAATTGGCGAAGCATTCAAAATTGCCAAATTTACAGGAGTTTGTTTCAAGACGTATTGCAGATGGTAAAAAATAAATTGATAAAGCGCTTTATACTGCCCTGCATCTTGTGTATGGCTTGTAACGGCGAAATGAAACAGGAAAGCAAAGGCGGAAGCAACAGCAATGTGGCCTTTAAAAAACAGGTATTGACCACCGAATTTATTTCAGAAGGGGTAGCGGTGGCGGACGTTAATAATGATGGTATTATCGATGTCATTGCGGGGGCCAAATGGTTTGAAGGGCCGGATTGGAAGAATGTGCACGACATCTATCCCGAAGATCAGGTGTTCGACGGTACCACGGGATACAGCAATTCCATGTTAAATTTTACCGCTGATGTCGACCAGGATGGTTGGGTCGACTACATCCGGGTGGACTTTCCCGGTAAAGAGGTTTGGTGGTACCGAAATCCAGGGGTGCAGGGTGGGTTTTGGCAACAACATACCGTCGCAAAAACGGCATCCAATGAATCGCCTGCGTTTGTAGATATCGACGGCGATGGGCGCGCCGATATGTTGTGTGGCGATCCGCATACGGGAGAGATGGTTTGGTTCCAATGCCCTTCTACCAAGGGCGATACAACCTGGATCCGTCATGCCATCAGTGAACCAAGGATGCCAGGTACGGAGATCTTTTCCCATGGACTTGGTTTTGGCGATATCAATGGAGATGGTCGTGGGGACGTCATGATCAAAGAAGGGTGGTGGGAAGCACCTGTCGATCCCACACAACCGGGCTGGACTTTCCATCCCGCTGAATTGGGGCTGAACGCCGCTCAAATGTATGTGATGGACGTAAATGGCGATGGCTATTCGGATGTGATCAGTTCTTCGGCCCATCGGTTTGGGATGTGGTGGCACGAACAAGGACGCGATACGGGGGGCAAGACCACGTGGAAACTCCACGAAATCAACAGCGAATACTCCCAAACTCACGCATTGTCCTTAATAGATTTAGATGGGGATGGCGATCTGGATTTGGTGAGTGGCATGCGCTATTTTGCTCACCAGGGTCATGACCCGGGCGAATCCAACGATCCAACTCTTTTCTGGCTGGAGTTTGAGGCAGGAGAGACACCAACATGGACCTTGCACGTTATCGACAATGATTCTGGTGTAGGGTTAAACAATGTGGTGGAAGATATCAATGGCGACGGTCTGTTAGATATTGTCATCGCCAACAAAAAAGGGGTGTTTTACTTTGAGCGGGTCGCTCCATAAACGGCTCGTTGCCGGAGCTGGAGCCTGTTTTTCCGGTAATCGATAACACCGCCATAACGCATGAGGATATCGCCACCGATGACTCCGATAACGGGTTCTACCTCTAATTGTTCATACGCAAAGTTGATGGAAGATAAATCAAGTATAGCAACTTCGTAGTTCCGGAGATGCAAGCCACCGATTTGAAGATCAGGCACGTTTAAAACGAAACTCGGCATGGAAGTGGTTCCTAAACCGGTAGATACCATGTCCGTGTGCCGCAGCACGCTGTTGGGGTGGAGATGGAGATGCGTCTCCACCGTTGCTTTGTCAAATACTGTTTTGGATGCACCCGTATCCAAAACGGCTTTGAAAAGCTTACCAAAAACAATGACTTCCAGCAAAAGGTGGAAGCCATCATCCTGAAGGTTAAGTAACGTCAGGGGAATGTAAACCATGAACTACAAGGCCCCGATTTCTTTTAATACATTATTCATGTTACGTACTGCTTCGGCGCTCTTTGCAAAGGAAGCTTTTTCGTCTTCATCAAGCGGAAGTTCGAGGATACGCTCCCAACCGTTTTTGCCGAGGACTACGGGGACACCGAGATTGATATCCTCTTGTCCATACTCGCCCTCCAAATAAACCGAAGCGGTAAACAGTTTCTTTTGGTCGCGAACAATACTTGCTACGACAGCTGCACTGGAAGCCCCCGGGGCATACCACGCCGAGGTACCGATTAACTTGGTGAGTGTTGCACCGCCCACCATCGTGTCGGCTATAATTTGCTGCTGTTCTTCGTCAGACAGGAATTGAGTTACTGGTAAACTATTCCAGGTAGCGTGCTTAATCAGCGGAATCATGGTGGTATCGCCATGGCCACCGATGACGATGGCATTGAGGTCGGCCGGAGAAGCGCCAAGGCGCAGACTGAGCTGATACCTGAATCGGGATGAATCCAATGTGCCTCCCATACCGATAATCCGGTTTTTAGGTAATCCGGTGGCTTTCAGTGCCAGATAGGTCATCGTATCCATCGGGTTTGACACGACGACTAAAATGATATCCGGCGAATATTTCAATAGGTTTTCCGCAACGTTCCGAACGATGTTGGCATTGGTGCCAATCAGCTCTTCGCGGGTCATCCCCGGTTTGCGCGGGAGACCTGAAGTGATGACAGCGACTGTAGAGCCTGCTGTTTGGCTGTAGTCGCTGGTCACCCCGATGATTTTGGAGTCAAATCCCAGCAATGCAGCCGTTTGTGACATATCCTGCGCTTTGCCTTCGGCAAATCCTTCTTTGATGTCCAGTAATACCACTTCTTCAGCTAATTCGCTGCGAACGATGTTATCAGCAGTCGTGGCACCTACGGCACCGGCACCTACAATGGTTATCTTCATAAGTTATTTTTTAGTTGGGTTTCATTCGTATCTAAGGAACGGTAGCTAAGGTATGATTATAATTGTTAATTGTCAATTGTTAATGGTTAATTGTGGCCAAGCTTCCGACCGAGTTGTGCTAGAATGGATATCCGATCGCCAGATTAAACACCAGGTTATTTCGTCGCCAGTCGCTATTCCGGAAATTGATTTCATCGAATACCCAACGATCGCCTTTGGCGCGGTACGGAATGCGCAAAGGCATGGCTAAATCTGTTCGAAGGATCAGGAAGCTTAAGTCGAAGCGAAGCCCTAAACCGGCCCCGACCGCCATTTCATTGATGAAATTGCTGCTGAACGCGGCACCGGGCTTTTCGGGATCGGAACGTTGGAGCCAAATATTACCAGCATCGATAAATGCTGCCCAATGGATAATACTTGCCAGTTTGGCACGGTACTCGGTGTTCAGTTCAAACTTGATATCTCCTGTCTGATCCGCGAAGAAATTATCCTCACCATAAAATTCAGGTGTATACGAGCCGGGGCCTAATGCGCGGGCACGGAAGGCACGCAAGCCATTGGGACCCCCCATAAAAAATTGCTTAACATAGGGGAGCTGCGTGGAGTTTCCATACGAATATCCGAAGCCGGCCATTGCACGAGAAGCCCATGTAGCATTTGCGCCGACTTTCATATAATGCCTGAAATCGGCCTCAATTTTGATGTATTGCGAAAAGTTGGCATCCAGAATCTGATATTGTCTGCCTTTTTGGACGTTCGCACCGCGTATAATTCCGTAAAGATTAGCAGAAAGGTCTACACCACCTTTAAAGTAATAAGTATGCTTAAGATCCGCATTTGTGGTATTGGTGCGGGTATAATTGTATATGGGGCCGAAAGTGAACATCGGCTCAATGGCGTGGCGAAGAGGGGGTACTGTATCCAGCATCGCCTGATAGGAATCAGTGATATTCCGAGGTTGCACGTAGGCAACCTCGAGTACTTTCAGTTCGTGATTTTTCTCGATGCTCTCCTGCCACTGGTATCCAAACGAAAACCGCATGGAATTGAGGCTGTAGGCAGTCCGGCGATTGAGATACTCATACCCCACCTGGAAGATGGTACGGGGAACATACTTTCGGGTGGGTTGCCAGTTGAACGGTGCTATCATGCGTGGGAAGGAAAGCGTAACTTCGGCGCCGTATCGGTAGAAACTGGAATTAAGGTTTACATTGCCCCCCGTTTGTGTTTCAAATCCACCAAACACTGTGAAGGTCAGCAATTCGGCGCTTTTGAATGCGTTCCGATGCTGCCAGTTCACATTGATTTCCGAACCGTTGTATACCGCCGCTGTTTTACCCAGCAGTTCGGTGCGAAGTCCATGCTTGGGCATGGGCGTGAGGTAGTAATAGGCATCCAGCCGATTGGTTTTTCCCGAATCAACATCTACAAATTCGTTACGTACGAAGCTAAAGCTCCCCATTCCAACCAGCTGTCTGAGCGTCCGCGATTGATCACCACGGGTATAGAGTTCACCGGGGTAGAAGATGATGGCATTGGCCAACGCAAACCGTCGGTATGTATATTCGGGGTCGATGAAGTACAAGCCATGATAGCGGTCTGCTTTTGTGGAATCTGCCCGTTGATACCCACCCTCGGTAAGCTTGTAGTTGGGATATATATAAATATTGTTAATGTAATAGGGTTGCTTGGCTCTTGCCGGGGTCTCTTCTTTGACCCGTACATAGAGGTCTACATGGTGATCCTTAGCGGTACTATCTACCTCCACGATGAGATGATCTGGACTGAAATAATAGTAACCTGCATTCTTGATGGCCCAATCGATGCGCTCGCGTTCGGCTATGATGTTGTCCAAGTTATAGGGGCGGCCGGGCTGAAGGAGCGACTCCGGTTCGGTCTTTTTAATCGCCTTACCCAATTCGCTGCTGTCCAATTCGAACGTGACTGAATTGATCCGATAAATAATATGGGGGGTAGCCATATAGGTCACCGTAGCTTTGCGGTTTTCAATCGTAGTGTCAGATGCGACCTCGGCATTGAAGAATCCAATGTTCTCCAATCGATTACGAAGTACGTTTTCATTGTATTCGCGGTTGACGTCACTCAGCAAGACCGGCGGCTGTCCTACTTTGTTTTTTAACCAATTGCGAAATCCACGGTCACTTTTGGGTTCTCCAGCAATGTTGTATAGGTAGAGCTGAGGTCGCATTCCTAAAATCTTGGTGTTCGGTTTAGGCCGAAGTAAATCTTCTAGGCTACTCGCCAGCGGAGCGATATACTGATCGGGTATCGTATCGGTATCGATTTCCACTTCGCCTTTCACGTAGAGGTTTTCCCCCTCGGGCAAATATTTGATGTTGCTGCAACCGATGAAAAATGCGGCAGCTATTAGCAGATAACTTAAACGTATAAATGTATTACTCATTTTCATCTTGCTCGTCACGCCAGGCGATGATATCATTATTTTGCGATTGCGTATTTGTTGAGCGATTATTTTGCTGATTTTCCCGTTCACGGCGCTGGCGCTCCATTCGTTCCCTGAACTCGGGATCATGCTTCTGCAAGCTGTCCAATATTACCCTTCGTACGCTATCTCGATAAGCAGAATCTGTCTCTATTCGTTCTGCATCCCACCGCCTTCTAAACCGGCGTGAGTCTGTATTGAATTCTTGTGCTTGGCGGTTGCGACGGTTGAATATTTCCTTGAACTCATCGTAATCCATATTCATGATAAATCCGAGGCCCGTTTCCACGAATTGCCCCTGTAGCGTCACTTGGTATTGGTTTTTACGGTAGGCACGAACGAGGTAGCGCCCATCTTCCGTTAGTTGATAATCTACAGAGATGTCCCCCGCAATATTGGTCGTCTGCTCGCCAGGGCGGGCGTTTCCTTCCAGTTCAAAGTTTGACCCCACGGTCACCTTCATACGGTCATTGAACAGCATTTTGGATACACCAACGTTCAGGTCGGTGCGGTTTTGGCCCGTTCCCATGGAATAATCCTCTTCCGATTGCAGATTGAAATCGAATTCCACACCTTGGATAAGGTCGCCTGCCAACCGATTAAGCTGGCTGCTTAAAAAGGAACTTACGGTACTGCGGGCAAGTGCTTCGGCACCGCCGCCTCCGGAAAGACTTTCAAATGGATTGGCCGCCATAAACCGGCCTAATACGATCAGCGAAAATACCTGTTTATTCATTTCAGACTCGTTCTCGCGCAGTTGCGTCAATCCGGTATTGACCCGACTTACCACGTCCTGGGAGGCCACGGCGTTATTTTCATCCAAATCGATATCAAACTTTAGTTGAGGCTGAAAGAGCTGTTCCGTAATTTGCAGCTTCACATCGAACGGTATACGCTGTTTATAAAGACCTGACTGTTGATTTCCGATTTGTGCTTGGACAAGTTCCAACGTGGGAGCTTTCAGTTTATAGACTGCGGTGATATCCAAACGCGCATCCATGGGGTCGCCCGACCAAGTAAGCGTGCTGCCTTTTTCGAATTCAAAAAGCCGTTTCACCGGTCCGAACGAGAAGGAATAGTTGCCAGATTCCACCGTATAAGTGCCAGTAAGCCGGATATCCCCGCTTGGGGTCATCCCTGCGTTCAACTCGGCTTCGCCCTGGATTTTCAAGGCATCCTGGCTTCCGGGATCGATGACCACGGTGAACGCCGCATCCTTATCGGTAGCGATGTTGACGGAGAGATTGATGCCGCTCAACTCGGTATGTGTAAGCGAATCGACCCCTGCGAACACATTTGCCTGCGTGGTATCCCCTCTATTCACAAAACGCACAATGCCTTCCCGATCCACCATGCCCGGATCGTCATTGGGCAATACAAAGGTCACGTCGGTTTTGTCTTCTACACGCAGCGTACCACTTACCGATGGACTTTCCATATCGCCTGCTATATCGAGGTTGGTAGATATGAATAGGAGGCCGTAATACATGTCATTGTCCTGCTGCGTGGAATTCAGTACCTGGAAATCATCGGTCTTAAGGTTCAATCCAAACGCGTAATCCGTATAGGTCTTTGTGTTAACGGTGCCGTTCAGCACGGCGGTGTTACCTTTATCATCTTTGAGCTGAAACCGGTTAAAGCGCAGCCCATTGTCATTGAAATTGATGCTTTGTCCATCTATGTTAAACGTTGCATTCAGCATGGCCACGTTGAGACTCGCTTTGTCAAAATTAAGGGCACCATTGATGCGCGGCTGGTCGGGAGTACCTTTGATGTTGAGTTTTCCGTTGATGGCTCCTGACGTGTTCCGCAAATATCCTAAGCTGAATGCCTCCAATGTATGCATGGATAGGGGGTTGATATTCAACACGAAATCCAGTTGGGCGGCGCCATCCGGAGGACTGATAAAATCGCCGGTGAGATTGACTTCATTGCCATTTCCAGTAATGCTGATGTCAGCGGCGAACACATTTTCACGTTCGTTATTGACTTTGAGGTTAATGTCGCCCACGGTGTCGCCACCGAAGTAAAACCGGTCGATCGTGATGTCTGATACGAAGACCGGCGAAGTTTCGAGCCGGGATACCGTTGCCGTGCCGTTGATGCCGCCCCCCATATCGAGCACATCGCTTTCCAGCATCTTGCTGAACGTTTCGATCCGGAAATTTTTGAAAACCAGATCGAGGGGTGCGTTAAGTGTCGAGTCCTTCGATTGCAGGGTCATTTCCTGTCCGCTATTGCTCAGTACGAATTGATGCACACGAAGTCCATCGTTGCCAAAGGTGATCGAATTTTCGGGATTTACCTGCCATTGGTCATAGTTGAGCATGAGGCCGTCGTCCTTCAGGTTAAATAAAAAGTTGCCGGCATCCGCTTTGAGTCCCATTCCCAAATGGTAACGTTCTTTATCCGCATTATCTTTGATCCAAAGGCCAAAATCCAGTTCATTGTGTTGTACACTTCCACTGAGCAACGTGTTGATCAGCTCGATGTTTCCCATGGCAATTCGGTTGATTAATGCATTGTAATACAGTGTGCTGTCATACGTGTTGATGTCAAACCCAACGTCATCGACGGTGGTTCCGGCATACACGATATGTGGCGCGACAGCTTTGGCGAGAAGCAACTTATCGGCACTGTTAAACGATCCATCCAGTGTCACATCATCCATTTCGGTAAGGTCGGGTAACAAGCCACGGATAAACCGTGAACGGGTAAACTGGGCACTGAAATCAAATTGTTGAGGTGTGTATTCGTACACAGTCGCAACGGAATCCGGTTGATAATAAACGGCGATAATATCCTGTATGGAGGTGCTCAGTTCGCTCAATTTATAGTTACCAATCATGTGAGCATTCAGGAATTCGGATTGCAACTGCAGCAGGTTCGAGCTGTCTTGTGACACTGCACGCAGCCTGACGGTGTCCAGTGTATAACGTTCGTCGTTGTAAGCAATGGAAGAATTAACGATGTCAACGGTGCCGTTTAGGTAGTCTATGTCTGCTGTTTCCAGATCGGCAACCACGCGGCCATGATAGCGGAATTCCTCGTCCACCAAATGGAGATTTTTGAAGTTAATGCTGTCTACCATCATGTTAACGCTTACCTTTGGATATTGATCGCGCATATCCGCGTGTGCGTCGAGGTCAAAATTGATATTCGGGTCGTCGCTGGTGACGGTTGCCGTGATGTCGCCGCTTTTGGCGGTTGCGTTGATGCCAATATCCGTGTATTCGTATCCCATCGCCTCCAGACTGATCAATTTTCCCTCAATGTCCGCAACGGCAGTGGCCGGATCCAATCCCGAACCCTTGGCATGAGCGGCAACAGATATTTTACCTAGTACCGAATCCATTTTCATCAGCTTTCCGATGTCAATGTCCTGGATGCTTATCTGCGCGTTGTAGGTGGTGTCGTGTGTCTGGCCATTAGCCTGATAATCTGCATCTACGCTGGCATTGCCCAGTGTGGTACGTAGCTGCATGTCGGTTTGAAAGCTATTCAGTCCACCGTTAAAAGTTCCTGCAAGATGAATATCTTGGGGAAAATTGATGCTGTCTGGCAGCATGCTTTTGGCAATCAATCGGTCTAGGTCGCCTTTTCCCGTTGTCAATTCATGCAAATTGAGGTCGATGCTAAATTTATCGACATCCGGCAGGCCCTTGATGTGCGCTTCGGCTGCGATGCGTGTTTTGTCGAGTGCGGTGATTTCCAGATTTGGGATTTTGAGATCATCCAACCGCCCGCTAATTTCTGTATTGATATAGAAAGTGTGTGCCCATAGGGGTTTCATCACCTCCATGGTATCGAGATCTGGTACGAAATACAACACATCTTCCATACCCAGGTGACTTTCCTTGATATCTGCCGTCAACTCAATTTTATCCAATTGCTCGGTAAGGGTTTCCAAAGAAGGATAACGGACTTTTATGTAATCCTGTATGAGCGTGTGGGGCGTTTCAGCATATAGGTCGGCTAATTCTGCACCTTGGTTTGTATAGACGAAATCTGCTTGCAACCGGTTCAGCACGAACCCACTGTGATCTTGGGCCTTCAATCCAGATACCCGCCCCCGGATGGTGTCGGCCGAATAAAATAGATCCGTCAATTCCCCTTCGAAGCCGGTGATTCCGATGTTACCGTAGTCGAAGCCTTTTGCTATACGGGGTTGGTTGGCGTCTTCAAAGGCAAAACCCGTATTGGCGATCCGGATCGAGGTAGCATTAACCCGCCAGTTGACCGGCTCACTAGCGGATGTGTCGGCTGAAGGGGTGGTCGGATTCGCCAGCTGTCCGAAGAAAATGCGCGAATCTGACCCATCCAAATCGATTTCACGGATATCCACCACTTCTTTGTTGAGATCCAGTTTGTTTAGCCGCGCCAATAGCTTGCTTATCTTAAACCGGGTATCCATGGCACCTGCTTCGTCTACGTAAGCGAAGTCGATGTCAGTGAGGTTAAACGTCTCGAAGTCCAAATCGGGTAGCAGCGAGGTTTCGCTGGTGTCAGGTATGCCGAAATCGTCGGCATCCGGGACTTCTTCGGAGGCTGCAACCGCCCATTGCCTGACGGAACCTTGTAGTCCATTTATGTTGATGCGGGGAATACCGAAACGCATATTTTCTTCCAGATCGAACGTTTCAATGCGGGTATCGAGGTGATTAAGGTTAACCTCCGCACCCATGCCGATCACTTCATCGCGGTAAATAAACCGGATGCTGTTGAGGTTTACCTTGTCAATGTCAAATTTCATTGGTGCTGAACTATCCGGCGATGCGGGTTCATCCTGTTCGCTGACAAATGCCTGGATGATGTAATCGAAATTGAATGAACTGTCGGGCAGCGTTCGGTTTATTTTGGCTGTGATGCCCTGCAAATCAATTTGACTAATTTCAACTGTGTTTTTCAATAATTTCAGCATGCTGATGTCTACTCGCAGTTTTTCACCGGCGAGGAGCGTATCCTGTGATTGATCCTCAAAATATACGCCTTCAAGAACCAACATTTTGGGGAGGTCAAGACTTACATGCGCAATGCGTACGGGCGTCTTTATTTTATTTTCAAGGTAAGACGTGACTTTTTGAACCACATAATTCTGGACGGCAGGAATGCGAATTAGTATAAAAATAAGTAATATCAGTCCAATAATCCCCCCGATGATCCAGAGGAGTGTTTTAATTGCTATCCTGCCTATTCTGTTCAATGTCTATTAATAATTTGAGCTTTCCCTTGTACGATAAACATAGTGCCATTCAAAAGGTTTAGCGAAGATGCCGAAAACTTTTCGAATTCTGAAAAAAGCAAAAATTAAACCGAATTTCTTAAATTAGCCTTTACAATGAAACAACCTATACCTATTCATAAAGGACATGTACCTTTTGCCCGATTTTTAATGGCGCTTTCCGCCGGAATAGCGACAAGTTATGCACTTGTACCCTCCGCACCCATATATAAACTGGCACTGGGACTATTGATCGTTTCGCTACTGGCATTTTTATGTATGGTTTTATGTACGCGATTGCGGTGGCAGCGTTACTATGGATTCATGGGATTCTTGGTTTTTGTGGTTTTATTTAGTTGGGGATACATATCGGCTTGGCAAACCGATCCGGAAATCGATCGACTCCATTTCAGTCGCGGCGAGCATCGCGCACTCATTGGAACCGTGGTAGATGAACCGGTTGTCCGTAATAATTCGTTACGGTTCCCATTGGAAGTTACGCAAGCGTATGGTGGGGAAGGCCTTACCAATGTTAGGGGCAAATTGATGGTCACAGTTGCCCTGCAAGACAGTTTTTCATCACAGTCGATTAGTTATGGGGATGAACTTCTCATTCCCGCTCGGTACCAGGAAGTTCCGCCGCCCTATAACCCAGGTGAGTTGAATTACAGAAGTTACCTGGCGAACAAAAACATATGGCATCAAGGTTACCTCTCGTCAATCGAAATACGGAAGGTGGGAAGGGAGAAAGGTAATTCGTTTGTGGCACAAGCACTTAAAATGCGGAAGCACCTGGTTGCTAAGTTTAAGCGGTATATTCCTAACCAAGATGCTTTTTCAGTAGCATCGACGTTGATTTTAGGATATCGAGCTGATTTAAGTGATGAATTGCTGCAAGCATTTTCTAACACCGGAACCATTCATGTATTGAGTGTGTCAGGAATGCATGTTGTTATCGTGTTCTGGTTGTTTTCCAAACTGATGGGATGGATGGACCGGAGGAAGAAGTTACGGGTGGCTAAATTTATCCTGCTAATCATTGCTGTTTGGAGTTATGCCGCACTTACCGGATTTTCCCCCTCGGTACTGCGTGCGTCCGTGATGATCAGTTTTGTAATCGCTGCATCGGCGTTTAATCAAGAAAACAGAATTTATAACAGCATTTCCGCATCGGCATTTTTCTTGTTATTGTACGAGCCCAAATTTATCACCGATGTCGGATTTCAATTGTCGTATCTGGCCGTATTAGGTATTATCTTTTTGGCCCCGCTGGGGCAACTGATTTTTGCGTCAAACCACCGTTTGGTGAAACCGATTAGCAGTTATGTATGGATGTCGATATCTGCCCAAACCGGTGCAGGGCCACTCGCTACCTATTATTTCCATCAATTTCCCATCTACTTTTTAGTCGCTAATCTATTTATAGCGTTGCCTGCAAGCGGCATTATGTACCTGGGATTTGCCTTACTGATCGTACCAGCTGGAGGATTTGCCTCTTGGGTGGGGGCGCTGTTAGAAAAATGTATTTTATTGGTCAACACCGTATTGTATGGTATTGAACAATTGCCATTGGCAACGCTTAGGGGCATTTGGATGGATAAGTGGGATAGTGTATTGATTTACTTGCTGATTTTTTCGGTTACGCTTATGGTAGTGAATCGAAGTAAACCTTGGTTTTACAGTGCGGTTGCTGCTGTTGCTGTTTTGCTGTGCACTTCTTCGATCCGCGGCTTTCAGAAACGTCATCATCGTGAAATTATTATCTTCAATGTAAGGCGAGATATCGCCATCGGACTGATCGGTGATGGTGAAGCATGCGTATACAGTAATTTGGCGTCTTTGGACAACCGGACAATCCGTTACGCTGTATTGCCTGGATTGGAAAGTTCAGTGCCAACTAACAGCATTCATTTCGTGCCCCAGGATAGCAGCTATGATAACAGACAGATTTATATAAAAGATCAAATCATCCAATTCGGTGACACCCGCCTGATGGTATGTGATGGAAGTCAACGCTATGTGGGGCAACTTGAAGTAGATATGTTGTTGATGAGAAACAACCCCCGGATTCCGCTGGAAAGACTTTTACAAAACATTCGTTGCAAACAATTGGTGGTTGACGGCTCCAATCATCAGGTTACGATTGAACGTCTGATGCGGGAAGCCAAGGCCAACGACATTCCAATTTATGTGCTAAAGGACAATTTTGCTTTCAGCAGTTCTCACTAACGACGTGATTGCTTTTTTTCGTATTTTTGGACTGCTGATAAGCCCATCGTCATGAATATTGTCGAAATCCTCCGTAAGTACTGGCACCATGAATCGTTTCGCCCCCTACAGGAAGAAGTCATTCAGTCGGTACTGGAAGGTCGTGATACATTGGTACTGATGCCAACGGGTGGGGGCAAGTCTATTTGCTTTCAGGTGCCCGCATTGGCTAAAGACGGAATATGCATCGTTGTGACGCCACTTATTGCGCTGATGAAAGATCAAGTTGAAAATCTTAAATCGAAGAGCATTGAGGCAGTGGCCATTTTTTCGGGCATGACGAAACGGGAGGTCGATATTGCGCTGGATAATTGCATTTATGGGCCGGTGAAGTTTCTGTATCTTTCACCCGAACGGTTAAACAGCGACACGGTGCGCGAACGGATCCGTTACATGAATGTCAGTCTATTTGCGGTAGACGAAGCACACTGCATTTCACAATGGGGATATGATTTCAGACCTGCCTACCTCAACGTGGTGGTGTTACGCTCGCTGCATCCTAATGTCCCATTTTTGGCACTTACTGCGACCGCAACAAATAAGGTTGTGGATGATATTCAACAAAAGCTCTCTTTTAGGGAATCCCATGTACTGAAAAAAAGTTTTGTTCGGGAAAATCTGGCCTATATGGCTTTTGACGAAGAAAATAAAACAGGCCGCATGCTGCGCGTCATCCGGAAATTGGGTGGAAGTGGCATTATCTATGTTCGTAATCGCCGTGAAACACAGGAGGTGGCCCGGATCTTATTGAACGAAGGAGTTTCCGCAGACTTTTACCACGCAGGTTTAGAAACTCCTGAACGGGCACGTAAACAAGAGGGATGGAAAAATAATGACATCCGGGTGATTGTAGCGACCAACGCGTTTGGCATGGGTATCGATAAGCCCGACGTTCGCTTCGTCATACACCTGGATTTACCCGATTCACTTGAAGCTTATTACCAGGAAGCCGGCCGCGCAGGACGCGATGGCAAGAAGGCTTACGCCGTATTGCTCCATCATCAGAGCGACCGCGATGAGCTGTTAAAAAAATACCAATTAAGTTTTCCGTCGCTTGACTACATCCGACAGGTATATCAGCAATTGGCCAACTACTACCAACTGGCATACGGGGCAGGAGAGGGGCTTACGCTTGATTTTGATGTGGCCGACTTTTGCAATCGTTACAAGATGGATGCCTTGATGACACTCAGCGCGCTGAAGTTTCTGGAACGAGATGGATGGATCAACGTAAGCGAAGCCGTGTATCTACCCTCACGGATTAAATTTGAGGTCAGTCAGCCGGATTTATATAAGTTTCAGGTGGAAAATGTTACATATGATGGATTGATCAAAGCCATTCTTCGAAGTCATGGCGGCGCATTCGATCATTTCATTTCCATTCGTGAATCCGAGTTGGCAAGACGAATGGGGAAACCTATTACGGTGACTGTGGAAATGATCGAGCACCTTAAAAAACGCGAGATACTCAGTTATCTTCCCCGGACAGATAGTCCGCAATTGCAATTTTTACGGCCGCGTATGGATAATAAGCGTTTACACATTGACAGTCAATACGTCCGCGAGCGGAAAGAAGTAAAGCAGCAAGAGATGGACGCGGTTCTTAGCTATTTGGATGATCGGAAATGTCGCAGCAAATTCCTGTTAGCTTATTTTGGTGACAATAAAGCGGAACGCTGCGGAATTTGTGACCGTTGCCTGAAAGCCGTTAGAACTGAGGGCTTGGAAGATAAACTAATGGGAGAATTGGCAGAAATCTTAGCCGAAGGTCCTGCAACGATCGACAAGCTCATCACGAGTATGGTATCAGGTGATGAGGAGATTCGTTTGGCGTTTATCCGTAAGCGTCTGGATGAAGGAACGTTGAAAGTAAATGGAGACAAGTATTATTTGAGTTGATTCCGGAAAAATAGGCGACAGATTCGTTGTCGATGCCCAACATGCTTTGTTGAAAATCCCGCCAGTCGTAACTTCTGGCGACTTTAGTTATTTAATCAATCCGAAACATCCGGATTTTTCACGGATTAAATCCATTCGTTGGAAAGATTTCCATTTGACAGAAGGCTGCTTGAGATTTAATGCTGAATGACTTGCATCTGTTTTTTAAACAGGTGTTCGTGAATGCGAAGCTTTTTGCCTAAGTTTGTGGCCGCTCAATGGCCATTGCGTCATCAAATCCTTACTATTAAGTTATACAGAGACCATGTCTGAAAACGCCAAAATTCACTACACTAAAACAGATGAGGCCCCCTTGTTGGCCACGTATTCATTTTTGCCTATCGTTAAGGCTTTCACTGCGCCGGCTGGCATATCAATCGTGGAAAAAGATATCTCATTAGCGGGTCGCATCCTGGCCAACTTTCCGGAATATTTAACAGATGACCAAAAAACTGGAGATGCCTTGGCTGAGCTTGGCCAATTGGCTACTACTCCCGAAGCGAATATTATCAAACTTCCTAACATCTCTGCTTCAATACCGCAATTAAAAGCGGCTATTGCCGAACTGCAGGCAAAAGGGTATTCGGTACCGAATTATCCCGAAGAACCCAAAACTGAGGAAGAGAAGACGATCAAAACGCAATATGCTAAAGTATTGGGATCTGCCGTCAATCCGGTATTAAGGGAAGGAAACTCCGACCGCAGAGCACCTCGCGCAGTAAAAAACTATGCCAAGCAGCATCCACATTCCATGGGTGCTTGGACTGCTGATTCAAAAACAGAAGTAGCTTCCATGTCAGAAGGTGATTTTTACGGAAGTGAACAGTCAGTCACCATATCAGCAGACACCACCTTCACCATTGAGTTTGTGGACGACGGCGATTCCGTGACAATGTTAAAGGCCCCCGCAAAATTATTGGCCGGGGAGGTGATCGATTCGTCGCGGATGAGCATTGGCGCATTGAAAAAATTTGTGGCCAAAGAGATTAAAGCCGCTAAAGAAACCGGAATTTTGCTGTCGGCTCACCTGAAAGCTACCATGATGAAGGTGTCTGATCCCATTGTTTTCGGTGCCATTGTGGAGGTGTATTTTCGCGATATATTTGCAAAATATGCAGACTTGTTCAATCAGCTCGGCGTGGATACCCGGAATGGCCTGGGAGATGTCTATGCAAAAATCGCAGGTCATGCACAGGAAGAGGAAGTGAAAGCAGCGTTAGCCGAAGCCATCGAAAATGGCCCGGACTTAGCCATGGTTAATTCGGATAAGGGCATCACGAACTTACATGTGCCGTCGGATGTGATTGTGGATGCGTCTATGCCGGCTATGATACGCAATTCCGGAAAGATGTGGAATAAACAGGGAGAATTGCAAGATACCATCGCGCTCATTCCCGACCGTTCGTATGCAGGTGTATACGAAGCGACGATTGAGGATTGCAAAACGCACGGCGCGTTTGATCCGTCGACGATGGGATCGGTGTCCAACGTCGGGCTTATGGCCCAGAAAGCTGAAGAATATGGTTCGCATGATAAAACATTCCAAGCCACTGCTAACGGTACGATTCGGGTGGTGGATGCTGGAGGAAATGTGTTGATGGCTCAACCGGTGGAAACCGGTGATATTTTCCGGATGTGCCAAACCAAGGATGCACCGATCCGCGACTGGGTGAAGCTGGCCGTAAACCGTGCACGCTTATCAAATACACCGGCCGTATTTTGGCTGGATGAAAACCGTGCACACGATCGTCAAATTATCGAGAAGGTCAATACCTATTTGAAAGAATGCGATCTGAACGGACTGGATATCCGTATTTTAAATCCTGTTGAGGCCACGAGGTTTTCATTGGAGCGTATCCGTAACGGACAAGACGCCATTTCTGTGACCGGCAATGTACTGCGGGATTACCTGACCGATTTATTTCCGATTCTGGAATTGGGTACTTCTGCAAAGATGTTGTCTGTCGTTCCCCTGATGAATGGAGGAGGACTATTTGAAACGGGTGCCGGTGGATCTGCCCCCAAGCATGTCGAACAATTCCTGCACGAAGGTTACCTACGGTGGGATTCGCTGGGAGAGTTTCTTGCACTGGCTGTCTCGCTGGAACACCTAGGGCAAACCCAGAACAATGCCAAAGCCCTAGTGCTGGCTGAGGCGCTGGATGCCGCCACGGAGAAGTTTTTAGAAAATGATAAGTCACCAGCCCGGAAAGTCGGACAATTGGATAATAGGGGATCCCATTTTTATTTGGCTTTGTATTGGGCGGAAGCCTTGGCTTCACAGAATAATGACGCGGAACTTCGGGACCAATTTACACCGATAGCAGAGAAATTGGCTGCAAATGAAAGCAGAATCAACGAAGAATTGATCGACGCGCAGGGCAGGCCCCAGGATATTGGCGGATATTATTTTCTCGATGGTAAGTTGACAGCCAGCGCTATGCGTCCCAGTACAACATTTAATGCAATTATAGGATAACGTTAGGCTAAGGGTGGGAACACCCTTAGTATTTGCGGTTTTGTTTTGGCGACAGTTATACAGCTGGATATTTTTTCCGCGTCCAGATCACGGAAGACGTTATCATTTTTTTCAATATGCCTTCATCAATATCGGCTAGTTTCTTTACATAGACGCAGGCCTTCCCACTTTTGTGTTTGCCGAATTGGCGAAGCATATCTTCCCTTTTGTCGAAATTGTGGGCTAAATAGAGCGCCAATTCATTTTTGCGTGGAGCGAAGCCTACCAGGGGTGCGTCTCCTTCTCTTCCGCTGTCATAGCGGTAATGGTAACTCCCGAAACCGATGATACTGCTTCCCCACATGCGAGGTTCGAAGCCGGTTTCTGTTTTCATTATTTCCACGAGACGCAAGCTGTCTTTCCGTTTAGTTTCATCTGCGATGGTATCAAGAAATTGGAGCACGCTATCGGTAGTTTCAGCTGTTTTATTTTTTGCTTGGGTCATATTCACTTTTTAGGAGGGGCTTGATTTTTTTAGTTGCGATGGAAGGGGCGGCTTTTCTTTTGCTTCCGGTTTTCAAACCTTATCTTGCTTTTACTTGGAAATGGCTTTGTTGATATAAGCAGCAAGAATTAAAGGCCCATTGATTTGATCGTGCGAGGTGAAACGCCACTGCCATAGCGACTTGGCTCTGCCTTCCTACGCATTGGTTAAGACATGGGGATCATCACTCAGGAAAACGCCAATCGTACCAGTTTCTCACCCGTTTGCCGCACTCATACTATTGATTTTCCAAGACGGTCTTCAAGCCCTTCAGGCCTTCGTCGAAATCATCGCCCATGTCAAAAAAGAGTCCCATGAGGTTAAAGGGATAGGGTGATGTACCCGAAATTCCCCATTTTACGACGGTTTGGCTCGAACCTTTCGCTTCGGTGATCAGGTAGCAGAAAGCCGTCGATTCAAATGGGGTTTTGAACCGGAGCTCGGTATCGATTCGTTCATTTTCTTCAATGTTGGTAATCTCCTGTTCGCCCTTGCCTATTTTCTTTCCATCCCATGCATATACAAAGCCAATCGTGCCGTCTGTGCCGCGTGTAGTTGTTTGAGCTTCCGGATCCATTTTGTGCCAGGTATCGTAGTTTTTTTGATTGTTAAGGTGTTTGATGTAATCAAACACTTCTTCCCGGGGCTTATCGATGGTAATTTGTCGTTCGCTGGTGAACTCCCGCTTCACAAACAGGGCCGCAATTAGGGGAATGGCAATAATAATGGCTAGGATGATTAGGATTCGCTTCAAGGTTTTCATAGTTTATAGGGTTAATTCCTTGAACCAAATTACGGATTAATTCCAAATACGCAAAAAAAATCCCCACTTCTTAGAAGAAGCGGGGATTGTATTTATTACATTTTGACGATTACTTTTTGGCTTTCTTTGCGCTTTCTTCGTCTTCCAGCTGCTCTTTCAGTTGTGCAAGAACATCGAGATCACCTAACGTAGATTTCTCAACGGAATCCTTCACTTTCCTTACCGCAGATGTGGCTGCTCTAGCCTCTTTCTTGCGATTGTTGAATTCTTCCATACGTGCTTCAGCCCGTTGATCTTCCCAAATGCGGGAGTGCGAGATCACCACACGCTTGTTGTCCTTGTTGAATTCAATGATTTTGAAGTCAGCCGTTTCATCTAATTTCAAGACACTTCCATCTTCCTTGACGCTGTGCTTAGCAGGACAGAATCCTTCAACACCGTACGGCAGCGATACAATGTTTCCCTTTTCGCCTACCTTGATTACCGTTCCTTGGTGGATGGAATCTAAGGTGAAAATGGTTTCGAATGTATCCCATGGATTCTCTTCCAATTGCTTATGGCCAAGACTGAGCTTCCTGTTTTCTTCGTCAAGCTCCAATACAACCACTTCTAACTCTTCGCCAACTTTGGTGAATTCATTGGGATGGTTGATTTTCTTAGACCAGGAGAGATCTGATATGTGAACCAAACCATCTATGCCTTCTTCCAGTTCGACAAACACACCGAAGTTCGTCATGTTTTTCACTACTGCCTTTTGCTTGGAACCTATTGGATAACGCTCGGCAATATTTTTCCAAGGATCGGGCGTCAATTGCTTAATTCCAAGGCTCATTTTGCGTTCGTCACGGTCCAATGTAAGGATTTGAGCTTCGATTTCGTCACCTACCTTCAGGAATTCCGACGGACTACGTAGATTTTGCGACCAAGACATTTCCGATACGTGAATCAATCCTTCTACACCGGGAGTGATTTCGAGGAATGCACCGTAATCGGCTACCGTTACGATCTTGCCTTTTACCTTCGAACCTACTTCCAATGCGGAATCCAAAGACTCCCAAGGATGTTCGGTAAGTTGTTTCAGGCCGAGTGCAATCCGTTTTTTCTCGTCGTCAAAATCCAGTACAACAACGTTTACGGTTTGATCAAGCTGCAACACTTCTTTCGGGTGCTCAATGCGGCCCCACGAAATATCGGTAATGTGCAACAGGCCGTCTACGCCGCCTAAATCGATGAATACACCGAAGTCGGTAATATTCTTGACGGTACCTTCCAATACCTGTCCTTTTTCGAGTTTGGAAACGATTTCGGTTTTTTGATTTTCCAAATCGTCCTCGATAAGTACTTTATGCGAAACGACCACGTTTTTAAACTCATGGTTGATTTTCACCACCTTGAATTCCATGGTTTTGCCGACATAAATGTCGTAATCGCGGATTGGTTTTATATCAATTTGAGAGCCCGGTAGGAAAGCTTCCACACCCTTGATGTCCACAATAAGACCACCTTTGGTGCGGCTTTTTACAAAGCCATCGATGATGGTGTCGTTTTCCAGGGCTTCATTGATTTCTTCCCAAGATTTTTGGGTCTTGGCGCGCTTGCGCGAAAGCACCAACTGTCCGTTAGCATCTTCCTGTGATTCAACGAACACGTCTACCACATCACCCACTTTCAAATCCGGGGTGTCGCGAAATTCAGAAAGGGATACCAAACCATCCGACTTGAACCCGATGTTAAGTACCACATCCTTATTGTTGATGGATACAACGGTCCCCTGAACAATTTCACCTTTGTTTACTGAATTGAAAGTGCCGGCATAGAGGTCTTCCAGCTTAGCGCGCTCTTCGTCGCTATAGTTGCCAAATCCCTTCTCATCCCTGTCCCAATCAAAATCATCATCGGGTGTGTTCCAGGTGGTTGATTTGATCTCGTCAATGAACTTCGAATCGGCTTCCGATTCGATGTCTTCCTTCTCCTTCACCAAGGTGTCCTCGGTGTCTTGAAGTTCAGCTTTTTTTGCTGCTAGTTCCTTTTCTGCTTCTTGTTTTTTTGCCATTAATTCATATTTCTCCTTTTTCCCGATTTTTATCAGGACTGCAAAGGTACGAAAACTTTTATTTATAGGGAGTTATTTATTGAAAAAACATTTTTGGCATTAAGTTGGTATGATACCTCTGAATAGCAAAAAAAGGAGACGTTATGAAACGATTGTCATTATACATAGGTATAACTTTTATGGCGGTAATTGTGCTTCTGTCGGGATGTGTGAGTAACAAGAAATTCCGGACGCTGCAGACAAGTTATGACCAAATACGCACCAAGGAGCGGGAATTGAGTCAGAAATATCAGGAGACCCAACAGCAGCTTTCTTCTGCGAATACCCGCGTAACGAGTTTGGAAGACCAGATTGCCTCAGAACGAGCCAACGTGAAATCGTTGCAAGAGGCACTCAACCAGTGTCTTACTTCATCCAATCAGGGCAACGTAAATATTTCTAAGTTGGTGGACGAGATCAATGCCTCCAACCGGTATATCCAGCATTTAGTCAATACCAAGAATAAAAGTGATTCGCTCAACATGGTACTTACCAATCGGTTGACCCGATCACTGAGCCGCGAGGAAATGCAGGATGTAGATGTACAAGTACTGAAAGGGGTGGTTTACATTTCTTTATCCGATAATATGCTGTATAAATCGGGTAGTTATGAAATCTCTGAACGAGCAGGCGAAACGCTCAACAAGATCGCAAAGATTATCATGGATTACAGGGATTATGACGTTTTGGTTGAAGGTAATACCGATAATGTGCCTATTTCGCAGCCCAATATTCGCAATAATTGGGATTTAAGTGTATTACGTGGTTCGTCCGTCGTTCAGGCGTTACAAAACGATTATGGGGTCGATCCGAAACGGCTCACCGCCGCCGGACGTGGTGAATACAACCCCCTTGCGGGCAATGACAGCGAAAGCGGAAAGACACGTAACCGTCGTACCCAGATTATCATCACGCCCAAACTTGATCAATTCATGGAGTTGATCGATAAGGCACCCGAAAACAGTTCGGCTGAAAATGATCCATCTACGGATACAGAAGATATACCAAGACCAAGCGATACAACATCCATCGTATCGCCGATTGAGCCGTAACAGCGCAAGCAAGACATTACAGTTTAGAAATCCCCGGTCAAAAGCCGGGGATTTTTTTGCGACGAAAATTTAATGGAACTATGAAATTGCTTTTAAGAGGGTCTTTACTATTTCTGCTTCGGTAAAAGGTTTTTCGATAAAACCATCAAAAAATGCCTCTGCTTGAGTCTCCTCAGCATATTTCAAGGTGGAAATATCGGCTGAAATAGCGATAACTTTCGTGGACCTGAAACGTTCGTCGGCCTTTATTTTTTCAAGCAGCTGTATTCCGCTTATACCGGGCATATGGATATCAGTGATAACCAAATCGAAAGGCTGGTCATTCATTAATATCAGTGCGTCTTCGCCATTATTGACGGTCCATGTATTCCCCACATCTTTAAAGAATTGTTTCATCAGCAGTATGTTTATGGGGTTGTCATCTACGACCAATAGACGGAGACTTGACGGCAGGTCCGATAGGCTGGCTTTCCGGTGTTCCTGAGCTTCTATGTGGCTATCAGAAAAAGGAATGTCGGCAAAGAAAATCGAACCCATGGCGGACCTGCTTTTTACACCGATGTTGCCCCCCAGTTCTTCAATCATGATTTTTGATATATACAGTCCCAAACCAATGCCTCCGGTGTTTGCATTGGTCGTGAAATATTTACGGAATACCTGGCGCCGGTCCTGCTCCCTAATCCCGCTGCCGGTATCTTCTACTTCCATATGTAAACGCTGACCTTTATCTGTTGTTGATAGGGATGCACGAAAGGTAATCTTGCCCTTCTGCGTGTATTTAATCGCATTGCTCAAAAAATTGGATGCTACCTGTTTCATCCTGAATTCATTGCTTAATACAGTAAATCTCGGGTCTATGTCAATCTCTGTTTCCAATTGCAGACCTTTCAGCTCCGCCTGGTTTTCGTGCAGCGTTACCAATTCAAGAAAGATCCGGTTGGGCGAAAAATACTCCATTGAAATGTTGCCTTTATTGGACGCTTCCAATTTGCTCAGGCTGAGAATATCCGTAATGTTGTTGCTGACAATGTTAATGCTATAATAAGCGGAATCGATGAGTTTTCCATCAATGTTATCCGATTTAGCACGGTTTTTAAGCAAGTCGACCACGCCAAGCAACGAATTGAGTGGAGTGCGTATTTCATGGCTTATGTTGGCAAGCACACTGGTTTTTTCTTCGGCAAGTTTTGCTGCGTAGTCTTTTTCCACGCGGAGTCTTCGCTCGTAAGAAGTCGCATACAGTTGGTAATACACCAGTGCACCAATCATTACCAACATGAGCGCTAAGGCGAAAATCAGCTGCCTGCCGAATACGTCGACGTTTTTTCGGTAAAGCGAAAAATTATTCTCTTCCGCCTTCCGTAACGTATAAATATCGAGCGTTTTCATGATCTCCACGCTCTCCTTAAGCTGGTTTAATAAATCGAAGTTGGTTGCCACAAGCTCCCTTTCTTTTCCTCGAAGTTTCAAAAACGTATTCCTGAGCTTGTCAATGGTCGTTATGTATGATTGCTCAATCCCATCCTGGACGGAGGCGAGATCTTTTTTGAGGACGGTTACCCGTTCAACGTCGAGCCGTTCGTTTTCGCGGGTAAGCACGATGGTGTCGTCTTTTGAGTCGAAAATCCGTTTAAGCAGGCCTGGACGTTTCCTGACAATGGTATCTACAGTGACGTTTTTCGTTGTGTCTTTTAGCACGCGGTCAACTACCGATTCAATTTCGGGTGTGTGAACGGATTTCAAGGAAATATTGCGGGTTAGCAGGCTTAGCGAGTCACTGGTATGAAACACCAAATGGTCCACCCGCATTTTAAGTGCGGCAAATTCCAGTGCAATTTTTTGCTGGTCTGCTACTTTAAGTGTTGGATTGTTGAGTGGATTGCGGACAGAGGGAAAAGACTGCAATGAATCGACAAATCGTTTCAGCAGGTTGAGCTTATCAAGGTATGCTTGATAACTGCTGTCGCTGAATTCCAGGGTATATAGCCTGAATATGTTCTCGGCTTCGCTGTAGGTCGAAAAAAGATAGTTCAAGTCTTCGGAACCCAGTTGCTGAATTTTATAGGCATCGGTCAACTGTTTTTCGAGGGCACGATATTGGCCGTATTGATACACGAAAATGGTTCCGATGAACAGGAATGAGATGACGAAACTGCACAGTAGTAAAATTCTTACCGTCGGCGTTTTTTTGGCTTTTTTTTTCATGGTTAAGTGGCTGATGTGCCTTGACACTGTCAACATGAACAGCACTTTTGGATAGGCAAAAGTAAGGCAAAAATTTGTAACAGAAAAATTAATTGGGGTGCTTGGTGCTCTTGGCCGGGAGGTTTTCCGATGCTGCATCGGATTTAAAGGTGTTGAATTTCCGTGGCCTTACAATCTTGATACTCTGTTTGGAAAGGGCGATGCTGGCATTCAGTTCAAAACCTACCAGCAGGATAAGCGAGTTAAGATATAACCAAATCATAATCACAATTAAGGTGCCTATTGAACCATACAATTTGTTGTATGCATTAAAGTTGTTGATGTAAAAGGCAAATCCAGAAAATGTCAAAATTGCCAATAGGGTTGCCAGCATTGCTCCCGGACTGAAAAGCTTCCATCTTCGTGACGACGCAGGCCCGAATTTGTAGAGAATACTAACCGTGAAAAAATAGATACCGAATAAAATGAACCAGCGGGACGCAGTGATGATGAAACCCCAGAATGCGGCGTTGATTTCAATGTTTTCCTGCAAATAATGGATTACGTAGCCTGCAGCTGTAAAGATGGTCATCCCAACCGCCAATGCGATAATAATCATTAGTGTCAGGCCTATGGCAACCAAGCGCTGCTGCCCCCAACTGCGACTTTCGATAATTAATGAAGCCTTGTTGAAAGCCAGCATCAACGAACTGACCCCATTGGTGGCAAAGAAAGTGGCCAATATAAAACCGATAGAGAGCAACCCGCTGTTTTGATTTTTTATAATGTCCTCCAGGGTCGACTCAACAGTTAGGAACGCATTTTCGGGCATTACCACTTCCATGAAGTCGAGCAACTGCTCCTGAAAATTGTCAATCGGAATATACGGAATGAGCGTGAAGAGGAAGATAATTCCAGGAAAAATGGCTAGCATAAAGTTGTAAGCCAGAGAAGATGCTTTGTTGAGGATAGACTCCCTAGCAATTTCCTGAAAAAAAAAGGTGGCAACCGTATAGAGTGGCAACGAGCCAAACCCAGGAAGCACCACAACTTTAGTCCATTCAATGAATTGGAAATAGGGTTTAAATTTTAACAGTGTTCGATGTGTCCAGTTCATGGTTTATCAAAGTACCCGCGCAGCCGAGTTAAAAAATCGGCAGGAGCCACGCATGGCTTGTTGCGTTTCTTGTCGATAAAGACCAGGGTGGTACTGCCTGTATTTAATAATTCCCTGTTCTGGTTAAACAATTCATAGTCAAAACGGATTTTGACCGATGGTTTTTCCTTCAAAAATGCTTTTACCGTTATTTCTTCGTCGTATTTTGCAGGCTTCAGAAATTTCGATTGTAATTCGATGACCGGTAACATGATGCCGCTGTCTTCCAGCGCTTTGTAAGAAAAGCCCAAACTACGAAACAACTCAACGCGACCCACTTCATAAAACATTGCATAATTGCCATAATAGACATAACCCATTTGATCGGTCTCAGCATATCGGACTCGTACTTTGGTTTCAAACGTATACATTAGCGCTTGATGTTTCGTTCGTTCAGGGCCTGCTGGAATTTCCGGGCATTTACGTTGTGTTCGGCCTGGGTCACCGCGAAATTATGATAACCTGAAAAATCTTCCTTGGCGCACATATACAGGTAATTGTGCTGCTGGTAATTTAGTACTGCATCGATTGACGAGATACTAGGCATCATAATGGGTCCCGGTGGAAGCCCCCGATACAGATAGGTGTTATAGGGTGAATCTGTGCGCAGATGTCTATACAGCACGCGCCGGATGGTGAAGTCATTGTTGGCGAAGATCACGGTCGGATCAGCTTGCAACAGCATTCCTTTTTGCAATCTGTTGAGGTATAATCCAGCGATTGTGGGCATTTCGTCCGTATGCAGTGCTTCTCCTTTTACAATAGAGGCCAATACACTTACCTGTTGCGGCGTTAAATTGAGATTCGCTGCTTTTTCTTTCCGTTCGTCGTTCCAGAATTTTTGGTATTCCTCGTGCATCCGTTTGGTGAAAGCGTCGGAAGGAGTATTCCAATACACCTCATAGGTATTGGGAATAAACATACCGAAGAAATTTTCGGTGTCAAACCCGTAGCTTGCCGCTAGGCTGTCGTTGTTCAATACGTTGATGAATGCGATGGAATCCGGTTCAAGTTGGGATGCCAACACGGCTGCAAGATTTTCTTTGAGTCGTACATTTTCAAAACGGAGCTTAACCGGTTCCTGAAAGCCGCCGCCAAGCTTGTTGATCAACGTGCGGTTGTTCATGCCAGGATCTAACTTGTATTTTCCCGGCTTTACGCGCGCCGGGTATTCCATCTTGTTTGCCGCCCAACGGAAGGAAGCCGTGTCGTTAACCGCATGTAGCTCACCCATGCTATGAATGATGTCTTCAAAATCCCAGTGCGAGTAGATGTAAAGATACTCAGAATTGGCGGTAACATTGGGTGAAAAAAAGCCTTTATAGTACTTATAGGCAATTATGCTGCCAACTGCCAGGATCACTACCGTAACGGACAGTATGATTTTGAGTAGCTTGCCCTTTTTCGCTTTGTTCATAGATCTGTTACGCTAGTAGAATGGTTGCAATTACTTATTGATTTGCAAGTGCGATATTAATTGGAGAGCCTATACTCACGGCAGGATCTTCCGGTGTTGGTGTCTGGGAAATGACGGTGGCGCTGGTACTGTCGGCTATCAACCCCATGTAATTGACGGTTCCCAGCGTCAATGAGTTGCCCTGAAGCGCAAATCGGACCTGATCTAAGGTAAGTCCCACCAGATTAGGTACCGGTACCTCACTGGCACCTTTCCCATTTCCCAATATCAAATCCACGGTCGACCCTTTTGGAATGGGCCGCCCTGTATTGAGTCGTTCACCACCGAATTTGACGTCCAGTACCACATCTCGCGCAATATCCGGAATATATGTGGTGTCGCCCAACTTGAGCCCGTAACTATTTAAAATGGCGCGAGCCTCCACAAAAGTCTTCTCTACCAATTCGGGAAACGCTACTTCAGGGGCCGTACGCGTGATAATGGTGAGGTAAAGCGTCCGGTTTTTCTTTACTTTGGTGTTCGGATCCGGATCCTGTTCGATCACCAGACCAGGTTTGGTATCCACCTGATAGACAGAATCAAGATCGTATTCAAAACCCAGGGACTCCAGTTTTTTAATGGCTTCTTCAATCAAAAGTCCCTTTAGTTCCGGTACCTGGACAGATTCATTGTGGCGGGTATATTGACGAAGACCGAAAACTATGGCCAGGAAGAACACAGTCAACCCGATCAATGCTCCAATGAGATTTTTTCGGAAAGTTTCAGTTCGCAGATATTGGAAGATTTTTACCATATTTATCTTATCAAGTGACGGATATACGCGATTTATGCGATGTTTAGCAATATTAGCGCCACAGTTTTACATCGTCATAAATTACCCGAAATTAAGGTGACAAACTTAGATAAACTTGCTCTGATATGCAAGTTTGTGTGTTGGTGGCTATACCCAAAATAGAACCGATTTACTCTTCGATTGCCGATTATATACCGGTTGGTTTGTCTTGCCTTAGTTCCCGCTTACTCTTCGGTTACGAATCCATTACCTCGGCTTTGCATTTTTCTTCAGTTCTTTACCATATCCTTACCTCCGCTATACCAATTCCTTGCCAAAGGGGTAAATCTTGCCAAAGGGGTAAATACGGAGTAAATAAAGGGTAGCCAAGATGTAAATATGAAGTAGTGAAGGGAGAGGTAATTGGGTGCTTACGGGGTATTGCATTTTTACGGTGGGTTGTCTATGTTTGCTGAATCATGAAGACAAGAATAGCCTTGATAACCGGCGGATATACCGGAGAATCCGAAGTTTCCTTTAAGAGTGCGGAATTTGTTTACGGACAGTTGGATCAATCCAAATATGACATTTATCAAGTCACCATCACCACCGATAGTTGGTTCCATGTCGGAGAGAATGGTGTCAAGTATCTAATTGATCGCGATCATTTTACCCTACCTTTGGATGGGCAGGTTGTCCATTTCGATCTGGCGTTCATCATGGTGCATGGTTCTCCGGGTGAAGATGGACGCCTTCAGGGATATTTTGATATGGTGGGATTACCGTACACGACCTGTGATGCCCTTACCTCAGCATTGACCATGAACAAGGCGTATACTAAGGCAATATTGACAGGAATTCCCGAACTGTATCTGGCCAAGTCCGTACAATTGTTTGATGCCGAACGTGCGGAGGCGGTCGATATCATACGCGGTGAACTGTCACTGCCTTATTTCGTCAAACCCAATGCCGGGGGAAGCAGCATTGGGATGACCAAGGTAAATGCCGAGCATGAACTGGTTGGAGCTATTGAAAAAGCATTTAACGCGGAAAATACTGGCAAACAGGTGATCGTCGAAGAATTTGTGAGAGGGCGAGAGTTTTCAGTGGGTGTATATCGTCGGGCCGACGGAATCTTTGTATTGCCGGCCACGGAGGTCATCACCGAGCGCGAATTTTTTGACTTTGAAGCCAAATATGTACCCGGATTGACCCAAGAAATAACGCCTGCAGACCTAACGTCCGAACAGTGGGCACGCGTGGAACGATTGGTGAAAGCGATCTACATCCGCCTGAACTGTAGGGGGATGGTACGCATCGATTATTTCTTAGAAGCGGGTACCGACCATTTCTATTTTATTGAGATAAATACAGTGCCCGGTCAGACCGCCCAAAGTTTTATTCCCCAACAAGTGCGCGCCGCCGGTATGACAGAAACGGCATTTTACGGCGAACTCATTGAACAAGCGCTCATTCCACCACTTCCACCCATTGGCCTGCCGTAAGGGCCTGTATCCGATTGTCGTACATCGCTTCCGCGCTTACTGCAGGCAGGAAGTAACGCCCGATATACGATGCATTGAGTAATACGCGGTAAGTCAGCGATTCATTTTGTCGTATATTGAAGTGGGTGAGTACACGATCATCACGAATATCCTGATAGGTGGCCGGTGACGAGCGGACACCCGATTCACTGTCATTGATCCGGGTGTTGATGATTTCCCAGCCCGAAGGGAATATTTGCGCTAGCGCCATGTGCTCGTATGTTCCCATAGCCCCTGTGTTCTTGAGCGTGACCTCCGCAACAAAATCGGTGCCCTGTGTCAACGTTTCGGGATTGATTTCTTCCCCTTCTCGATCGGTGTACCGCACATTCATGGTCAGCAACTCGGGATTGTTGTTGATAGGCGGATTTTCTCCCGCGGGTAATTGCCCTTCACGTACGATACGTACATACAGCTTGTTATTACCTGGGTTTTGCACCCGTACCTGATTATTTTTATTGCTGAAGTCGATCGGAATCCGATATAAATACGTATTCGCGGAAATGGAGGTTGACTTGTCATTGAGCGTATAGGTGAAGTTATTCTTGCCCGCTCCATGGCCACCGAACTTACCGATAGCCAACAATGCGTATGCCGTGGTTTGGGTGCTATACCAACTATCGTTGTCCAATCCTGCAGCCACGCCGAGCAAAACCTTTTCCGCCTCTTGCTGGCGTCCCATTAAATCCAGGGTTTCCAGGATCATAGCTCGGTCACGAAGTGCTGATCCAAACGTATATCCGGCATGTTCATACGGTTTGCTTTCTGTTGAGCGGTTTTTAACCAGTTGGTTGGCCACAATACCTTGTCCGGCAAGTTGGTACGCTGCTGCAAGCCGCCATGCCGCCTCATCCGATAGATATGGGAATTCTTTAAGGCGATTCATTGCGCCTAGTTCCGGTGCCTTTGCAAGTGCAAGCAAGTAAAGCCGATAGGCCTGTACGAGATCCCCACCTCGCCAGTTATACTGGTCGGGTGCCCAATTTTGTGCGGTATTCCGTTGGTAACGCAACCACGCCTCTAGAAATCCGGTTGGTAGCGCATATCCTTTAGCTTGCGCTTCCAGCAGGAAGTGTCCCGCATAGTTGGTACCCCACTCATTCGCTTCATTGGCACCCGGCCAATAGCCAAGTCCTCCGTTGGCCAATTGATAATTACGAAGTCGGTTGATACCCGCTTTGATGTTTCTGTCTACGGCAGCCTTTTCCTGCTCTTTCAGCTCAACCAACCGGTCGAGCATGAGCTGCGGAAACACGCTGGATGTCACCTGCTCCACGCAGCCATAGGGATAGCGAATCAGGTAGTTCAACCGTTTACTAAGATTAATGGGCGGTAATGAAGATATTTCCACCATGGCGGTGTTGCCATTTCCAGGCCCCAATGGTACAATTTGCCCCTGCCATTCTGAATTGGCGTTTATTTCTGCCTTGTCAACTGAAGTAATGAACGGATTGGGATTTCGGATATCGATTTCCACTTCATATACTGCTGTTTCATTCCCGCTTTTGGCAACGGCGCGCAGTTTGCCCACGCCGGTATTGTTGCCTGTTTTCACGGCGGCATAAGCCATTTGCTCGCCTTGCTGCGCAAACGAGAGCGTCTGCTTGCCGTTTTGTACCGATAGCCCACCGGAAGCCGTCACTTCGAGACTGACCTGTTTGATGTTATTCTCCATGGCAAAGACCGTGAGGGGCAGCTTGAACGTTTCGCCGGGGCCGATCACGCGAGGCAGTGTAGCCAGCAGCATGAGCGGCTTTTTCACGGCAACTGCTTTTTCTGCAAAACCATAAGCACCATCCTGGCCAGCCACCACCATGGCGCGCACCGAACCGATGTATTGAGGCAGGGTGAAATCATGTTTATTTTTACCACCCTTCCGGAGGGTAAAAGGCCCAAGGAATTTGACGACAGGCTGGAAGCGATTCGCCTTAGCCGGATTTACATTCCGGTCGATTTCTCCATCGCCGCCAATACTTAAAATACGTTCGAGGTCGCCGCCCCAGGCACCGAGTACCTGATCAAAGAGATCCCAGGATTTGACACCCAGAGCTTCACGTGCGTAGAAACTGGCATGTGGGTCGGGTGTTTTGAACCGCGTAAGATCAAGCAGCCCCTCGTCTACGATGGCGATGGTGTACGTCATCGCCTTGCCATTTGATTCGGATACGGTCATGCTCGATTTGGTTTCCGGCCGTAGCGCATCCGCCATACTGATCTGGGGAGTTAAGATGGTTTTCGGATTTTCGACCAATAACGGAATTACACCATACATCCGGATGGGAAGGTCATTGGCCGTCTGTTCGTGCGGTTGTAATAGGGTAACATTTACGAATACATTGGGTGCCATTTCTTCCGTTACCTTGAATTTGTAAACCGTTTGTCCCTGTTGGGTCGCGATCCACCAGCTTTGGAGCACACGACTGCCATTTTCGATACTGATGAGACCGCGGCCACCCGCTGAAGAGGGGATGGTCAAGGTCACTTCCTCTCCCGCTTGGTAGGTTTCCTTATCGGAAGTAAACGACAGCATGGACGCCTCTGTTGGATTGTTTTGCTGCTCGCGTTGGGCCCACCCCGGCCAGTCTATATACAATGTCTTGCCGGTAGCGTGGCCGCTTTCGAGGTCAACTACGCGTACGAGGTAGCGCCCCCAATCGGGGTAGTTTACGCGGATATTCCATTTTCCGCTTCCGTTATTGAGGGTGAGCGTTTCTTTTTTGAGTAATTGATTGTATTGATCCTGTGTGAAGTTACCGAGGTATTCGTCCTCTTGGTTCCACCACCATTGCCACCGGATTTTGTAAAATTCTACCTGTACGCGGCGGGTTCCAGCGATCTTTTTTCCATTTGCGTCTACATCCACGATGTCAACTTGGTGGTCCTGATCGGTCAGCAACATGCCCGAAAGGCGGTCGCCTGCTGGAGTGCGTAGTCCCACATAACTGGTATAAGGACTATAAGGTATGCTGACGTTGTCGATGCTAAAATTACCGCCAGGTTCAAAAACACGGGTGGTAAGACTGGCGCGGAGCATGCCCGGAGCACCGTTGGTGGCCGTAATGTCGGCAGGAAAGGCTGCATTACCCTGTTGGTTGAGCGTGCCATCAAAAAGCACCTGGCTTTCCGAAGTAAAGCTGCGGGTCGGATCGTCAAAAGCATACGATTTGTAGTCGTCGAACGTCGTCTTTACGGGCGTTACGACGGCTTCTACCCGAGCATTGAGATTCTGTACATCCGCTCCGAATAGCCATTTTGCTGAGAGTGCCACGGGGGTATTGCTGTCTTTATTCAACACCTTCCGGTTTCCGAAGTCCAACGTTATCCGAAGCCGGTTGGGCATCACAGTCTCTATTTTCAGGGTTTTCTGAAATACCGCACCACCCACGCTCACTTTGGCCAGCCAATTGCCCGTGGGGGCAGTGGTTTCCGTTTTGGTCTTGAATATATAAAAGCCGTTGGTATGCTTGGATTCAACCATCCGTTTGGCTAACTGGCCTTTGGGGTTGTACAATTCGAAGGTGACTGGATGATCGGATGGGAGATTGGCCGATTGGTTTTCCATAATGAAGCCTACATAAACCGAGTCGCCGGGACGCCAAACGCCACGCTCCCCGTAAATAAATCCTTTTATGCCCTTCTGTACTACATCTCCTCCCACATCGAACCGGCTTAGGGGTAGAGTAGAGCCATCATCCAATTTGAGGTAGCCCCGTTCGTCGTTTTTGGAGGCAATAAGCATAAATGGTTTGCGCGGCGCTTCAATGCGGGCAAACCCTTCATGATCAGTTGTGCCGGTCTGGATAATCTGCTGTTGGTAGTCAAGTAGTTTCACTTCCACACCTTGCAATGGCTCGGTAGTCAGAATATCAGTGGCAATAACGGTTACGCTGTTGTCGTTACCCCGCTTTGCTATGAGTCCGATATTGGAAGCCAGCATGTCGCGACTGGCCCATCGGTCGGTCGTGTAATAGGCACTGTGGCACGGATTATCGCGTTCGTTCCAGTCGTAGTCATAAGGATAGTAGTTGTTGTATCGGGACCAGAATTCGTCGTCTTCGTCAATATCGTCAGAATAGTAATAGTTGCTTTGCTCAGCTTCTGCATTGGCAATTTCTTCCGGATCTGCGTCCCCGCAGGGGTAAACCGAATAGCTGTGACGGAAGCCTATCAATACACGGTAAATCGCACCTGGTTCGGTTTTTAATAGGTTGTCGATATCCAGCGAGAACCGATTTTTCTTGCGTAAATTAACGCTTTTATCCGCATCGAGTGCGATGGTTTTCTGGACCACCGGTTTGGCAACGCGGCGCAGTTCATATTTGCTGTCATACGTGTTTTGAAAATATTGGGGAACGTTGTTTTCGTAGATCTTCACGATGGTTACGTCTACCGCACGGAGGTTTACCGCTTCAAACGGCATAGTAAGCCTACCGGATCCCGGCAGGATGGTACCCTTTCCGGGAATGCTGACCGAAGGGAGCCGGTTTTCAAAACTTACGTTGGCGGAATAGACCGAGGTGATTTTCTTGCTGCTTACGTTTTCGATTCCCTCATTTACTGCGATTGCGTAGTCACCTTCAAGCCGGTCGGGTGCATATACCTTTACTTCACTGCCATCAATGGTGTAGCGAGTATCGCTCACGCCGCTGATGCCGATGAGACCGGCGAGTTGCTGGGCCACCAGGATGGGATCCGAAAACTGGACCAGTACAAATTGTTCAGGTTCGTGCACAGCACGGATGTCCAGCACTTTAAATACGCCTTTCGCGGGCACTTCAATGTTTTTTTGATCACTTTTTTCCGATTTTATGGGTGCGCCATCCCATTTCAACAATACGCTATAGTCCTCCTTGCCTTTTTCGAGTGAATCGATCGTAAAGGAGGAGACGCGTGTTTGGGTATTGTGTTGCCATTTGATGTCGAGTCGTACGCCACCATCTGTGGTTGCCTCCAGAATTTTTTCAACATGCTCCGGTGCTTCAATATCGGCAAAAGAAAGACTCCCCGTCAATTTCATCAGATCGGGTGAGGAACTGGTTTGAGATGTTAATCCGTCCAATTCGACGCGATAAGAAGGATCGATAATTTTGAAGTCGAAGATGAAATGTTTGAGATCGTCGGGCACTTCGACAACTTTTCCGAGATCAAATGTTACCTGATATTCTTTTGAGGGATCGAATTGCTTTTCAGGAATAAACTCAACCGTGCGGGCATCTATCCAGCGTGTTTTTCCTTTGACCGCAGGATGGATAGTGAAAAGCTTCCGTGTATCTTCTGTGTCGGTTTCTTGAAACGTGTTTACTTGCGACGCGAGACGCAAGCGTATAGTACTCTCACGCGATATAACACCCGTGGTGTAGCCTTCGACGTACTTCGCAAAGGCCGCATTGCCTGCATTGGTTTCTGCGGGACCACGGCACTGCCAAGTCAGTACGACAACGACTATTAAGACAATCCAAGAGAAGTTCATGCGAGGCATTAAATTGGCGTTGTTCATCTTACGTAGGAGTTTGTGGAAGCGAAAATAAAGAATTTTCAGGCTAATTTACTCATTCGCAGCTGTTGAAAAGGAAAAATACCTGTTTTAAGGGATGCAGTATTCCGAGCATCGGTCAGCGAACGTCTTCCCACCACTGTGCGAATACGTGCGCAGAATCACTAAGGAATACGGTTTCTCCTATCTTCGGTGTCCAAAGTAAAAGGTTCGTGTTTTTGTTGGCTTCGGTAATGCGGACCAATGGATCGTCCCACGCGTGCATCGCCAATGAAAATTTTGAATTATGTACGGGTAGGACCTTTTGTGCGTTCAAATCTTGAGCGGCTTGCAGCACTTGTTCAGGGAGCATATGAATATAGATCCATGCAGAATTATATTGTCCATCTTCGAGAACGGCCAGATCGAAAGGTCCATATTGCTTGCCGATGTCGGCAAAATGCTTCCCATATCCACTGTCTCCACCGAGGAAAATTTTTTTCAAGGGTGTATTCAGAACGAATGACGTCCACAACGTGCCGTTTCGTTTGAAACCACGTCCTGAAAAATGGCGGGCAGGCGTAGCGCGTATCGTAAACCCATCCTCCAAATCAGCTAGCTCGTGCCAGTCAAGCTCAATGATTTTTGAAGGTGTATAGCCCCAGTATTCGAGATGGGCACCCACACCCAATGGACAAATGACCTGCTTTACCTGAGGTGCTATTTTCTTGATGGTCGGGTAGTCAAGGTGATCCCAATGGTCGTGGGTGATGATCAAAAAATCGATGGTAGGCAAATCTTCGACGTGGTACCCCGACGTGCCGGGAAAGCTCTTGGTAGTAAACGATACGGGAGAGGCGTAGCCGTTGAATACGGGATCGATTAGCAGGCGCTTACCTCCCACCTGAAGAAAGTAGGAAGAGTGACCGAACCATATCAACACATCTGTTTGAGAATCCAGGGCGCGGATATCTGTTCGGATATGGGGAATGCTGTCAATGGGAACTTGTCTCGGTGTTTTATCGAACAAGAAGCTCCATATCACAGAAAGCATGTTGACACCTTCCGCTAAATCGGGTGTGTTTTCCAGGTTTTGGAAGCTTCCATTTTTGTAATTGGGGGAATTTTTGATCCGCTCCAACCTTGCACCGGTGGGCGCTTTACCAAATTGTGGCTGTTGAAGGAAAATGATAACGGCAACGGCCAAAATTGCACAGATAATAAGAGCGTATAAAAACATTCGTTTGATGATTTTCTTCATGCTAGTCGGAAGGAAATTCAGACAAATTAATTGCACCACATTTAATAATCCAATTTGTTAGCTATTTTTTACAATTGGCTGACGGCATAGTTGACTGCTTGGACAAATTAAATGCGGTTCAAAAAAGCATGCAACTCACGATTGAAGGTTTCTGGATCTTCGAGATTCGGAAGGTGACCACATTCGGCAACTTCCACATAAACCGTATGCGATATTTGAGATACCAGAATTTCGGCTTGTTCTTTGGTGGTGAGCTTATCTTCCGCTCCACGGACAACCAATACGGGAACAGTTATGTCTTTCAGGCTATCTGTCGTATCTGTGCGGGAAGCCAATGCAAGCAGGGTCGCACAAATACTGCTTTCGGTATTTCGGCGAATACTGCTCTTGATGAGATCAATTGCGTTGCTGTTTTCCCGCAGACTTTTTTTGGAGAATACATTGTTGACAAAACCAATGGAAAAAGGTCTTCGTCCGTTTTTGAGTACGGATTGGATGGTGTCAAAGCGTTTCAATTTTGCTGCATTGTCGTCTGCGAGTGAGTGGGTGTCGCTTAGTATCATGCCGGAAAATGCCTCTGGTTGGATCTGATAAGCGCGCAATGCAATGTAGCCACCCATTGACACGCCACAAAGAATCGACTTTTCCACCGATAGTTTCCGGAGAAATGCCAGTAAATCTTTGGCGAATACGTCTACGCTGAAAAAGCCATGCCCTACGGTGCTGTTCCCATGACCGCGTATATCTAATGCAATGCCGGATATATGGGGAGGTAGTGATTCCAATTGAGGTGCCCACATGTTTTTGTTGAATGGGAAACCATGGATGAATACCAGTGTATATTCAGGAGCCGGGGATTCTTTTAATAAATAGCTGATGCTAATGTCACCAAGTCGGATTCTTTTTCGTTTGATCAGGCTTTTTCTGTATTCCATATGCGGGTTTAACAAGTAAAACAAGAGATATGTTTCGTTTTTAAAAGTAATAAAATCAGGGAACTAATCCAACTCCAGCTGGTAGGAGACTCATTTTTTCTAAAAATATTTCGTTGATATCATTCAGATTCCTATCTTTGCGAACCGATTCGGGAATGCGCTTGTAGCTTAACTGGATAGAGCACCTGACTACGGATCAGGAGGTTAGGGGTTCGACTCCCTTCAAGCGCACATGTTTCACTTACATAGCCTAATCATACCGTTGGTTAGGCTATTATTTTTCACGCGTATATTATGCTAAACCTTGTTTTATTTGGCCCTCCAGGAGCAGGGAAGGGTACCCAATCGCAGCAGCTTATTGAGTACTATCAACTGGTGCACATCTCAACGGGCGATCTTTTCCGGGCGCATATCAGCAACCAGACGGAACTGGGACAGCGGGTGAGCAAACTGATTGCCGATGGTGAATTGGTACCCGACTCCATCACCATTGCGATGCTGGAGGAGGAAATTGTTAAAAATCCCGGGGCAAAAGGATTCATTTTCGATGGATTTCCACGTACCGTTGCTCAGGCCGAGGCGCTGGATCGTTTTCTGGAATCAAAAGGAACGACTATCGCCGGTGTGGTTGCGTTGGATGTGACCGAGGAAGAACTGACTGCACGGATCGCCAAACGAAAGGCCGTGAGCAACCGAGCAGACGACGACAGCGAGAAGCTGAAAAAGCGCATCGAGGAGTATTTTAACAAAACGATTCACGTGCTCCCTTACTATGAAAATCAAGGCAAGCTGACCAAGGTCAACGGTATCGGTGACATTGATGCTATTTTTGATGAAATCAAAGGTATCATCGATAGTTTTAAAATTTAACATATGCTGGTAGCCGACGGCAGATAGCCGAAAGCTTAATAGCCGAAAGCTGAAGAAGTGGCCCAAGGATCAAATTTTGTTGATTATGTAAAGGTTTGCTGCCGTTCCGGGCGGGGTGGCGCAGGCTCTGCGCATTTGCATCGCGACAAATTTACGGCAAAAGGTGGCCCCGATGGAGGTGACGGAGGCAGGGGAGGACACATTTTGTTGAAGGGGAATGCTCAGCTCTGGACGTTGCTGCACCTGAAATACCGTAAGCACATTATCGCAGATGATGGTCAACCGGGCGGCAGCGCACTGAAGCATGGAGCTGACGGGAAAGATGAAGTGCTGGAAGTACCGCTAGGAACCGTGGCGCGTTATGCAGACACCAACGAGATCCTTTTCGATCTAACCGAAGATGGCGAGACCAAAGTACTGACTGCAGGAGGCCGTGGCGGACTCGGCAACTGGCATTTTAAAAGTCCGACACAACAAACTCCCCGTTTTGCGCAGCCGGGTGAATCCGGTAAAGAAGAATGGATTGTACTTGAGTTGAAGGTACTTGCGGATGTGGGATTGGTCGGATTCCCAAATGCGGGGAAGTCGACCTTATTGTCTGTTGTATCCGCGGCAAAACCCGAAATAGCTGATTATCCGTTTACGACCTTGGTCCCAAACCTAGGGATCGTATCGTATCGTAACAACCGGTCGTTTATCATGGCCGATATCCCCGGTATCATCGAAGGAGCTTCTGAGGGGAAAGGGCTGGGGCACCGTTTTCTTCGCCACATTGAGCGAAATTCCGTGTTACTGTTCATGGTTCCGGCCGACACAAACCGAACAATTGCCGAGGAGTATCAGATTCTGCTGAACGAATTGATTGCTTTCAACCCCGAATTGAAAGATAAACCGCGTATCTTAGCTATTACCAAATCCGATTTACTCGACAACGAACTTCAAGAGGAAATGGAGAAGGAGCTCCCCGACGGGATTCCGCATCTTTTCATTTCTTCAGTTTCAAACAAAAACATTCAGCAGCTAAAAGATAAGATCTGGCAGACCATTAACAGTTAGCGCCTGCGGCAATCGATCATTCAATACTGCTCGTTTTCATTCGGGAAATCAGACGCCTTCACATCACGGATATACCGGCCGACGGCCTCATTGATTTCTTCATATAAATTCAAGTATTGCCGGAGGAATTTGGGCTTAAACCCTTTATTCAATCCGAGCATGTCATGTATCACCAGTACCTGTCCGTCACATCCTGAACCTGCGCCAATGCCGATTGTGGGGATATGAAGGTTCGCAGTCACTTGTGTCGCGAGTATAGAGGGGATTTTTTCCAGTACCACGGCAAAGCATCCAGCTTCTTCCAGGCACACGGCATCCGTTTTTAGTTTATTGGCCTCGGCTTCGTCTTTGGCCCTAACCGTATAGGTTCCGAATTTGTATATCGACTGGGGGGTAAGGCCGAGATGACCCATCACCGGAATACCGGCATTGACGATGCGTCTCACCGTTTCCTGGATTTCAATGCCGCCTTCCACTTTGAGACCGTGCGCGCCGGTCTCTTTCATGACACGAACGGCAGCTTTTAGCGCATCGCGGCTCTCGCCCTGGTACGTGCCGAAAGGTAAATCCACAATAACCAATGCGCGTTTGGCAGCACGCACGACCGCCGACGCGTGCATCATCATTTCCTCCAAAGTGATCGGCACCGTTGTTTCATAACCCGCCATCACATTCGCAGCAGAATCCCCCACCAATATGATATCAATTCCTGCATCATCCAACACCTTGGCCATGGAGTAGTCATAGCCCGTCAATACGGCGATTTTTTCGCCGCTATCCTTCATCGTACGGATGGTGTGGGTCGTAATACGTTTGATTTCCTTGTTTACAGACATAAGGCAAACGTAAGAAAAAATCTGGATAGTGTCTATGATTGCGTAATATCGCCCGGCAGGTAGTTGATGCGGGCGACTCATCTCCGAGAAATCCCCGAAAATGTTCCAACTGATTCGGGCAAGAAGATAAAAACCACGCAGCATTTCCATCTGACAAATTTTTTAAGTAATCCGGTGGTGTATCTTCGGCATTTGATGGCTGCTTTCAACATGTATTAACTTTGTTTTAGAAAGAACGCGTACAGGGAATAAGGGATTTTGATCAAGATTTTGTACCTTACACACCATAATTCATGTGAGCAGTATGAAAACCATTTTAGTTCCTACCGATTTTTCTGAAAATGCATTTGTGGCTGCTGAATATGCCTGTGCACTGGCCGATGCATCGGGCCAAAAAGTGCAGTTGCTACATGTATATATTGCACTTTATTCAGGTTACGGAGAAGAAGGCAATAGCGTGAAACAAATCAAATGGGCAGAAACCGAGTCGGCGGAAGCTATGAAGGGTCTAATAGAAAGTCTGACTAAGCAATTTCCAGCCGTCCCCGTTGAAGGTGAATGTGTGAAGGGGTTTATGATTGATGTGGTAACGGAGAAACTCAAAACGGGTAAAAATTCCATGGTAATCATGGGTACAAAAGGGGTAACCAATATCACGGAAAGCATTCTGGGTAGCACAACCTATGAAGTGATTAAGAAATCGCCTGTGCCGGTATTGGTGGTGCCCATCGATACCCCTGATTTCAGCTTTCAACGTGTGGGTTTCTTTACCGCTTATGACGACCATGAGCTGGATGCATTATTTGCTTTTCAGCAATCCCTTGACCTCAGGCCGCATTTGGCTATGATTCATTTTTTCAAGCAAGACGAAAAAGTACCGGAGAAGGAGTTGGCGCATTGGCAGCATAAAGTAGCTGAAGCCTATCCGGATTGGGACGTTTCTTACAAGACAGTACCTGTAGAAAAGGCTGATATCAATGCGGTGACTCAAATGGCCAAATCAGCGCAGTTGGACTTGCTGATTTTTGCAAGACCCCATAAATCGTTTTTTCAGAAAATATTTGTACCGAGTCTAACAAAGGCAGTGGCAAACTACCCAACGGTACCTTCCTTGTTTATCAAGACATGATACACTCCCTATCTTTACCAAATGGTTTACCTTCGGCTGGAGCGCAGTGGCGTGCTGCAATGGCCAGTGAACAGCCATTACAAATAGCAGGTGCTTTAAATGGCAATCACGCATTATTGGCAACACAGGCCGGCTTTAAGGCTATATACCTTTCCGGCGGCGGAGTGGCAGCCGGATCGCTCGGTTTGCCCGACCTGGGGATTACTAGCCTTCAAGATGTACTCATTGACGTTGAGCGCATAACCAATATCTGTGATACTCCACTATTGGTAGACGTAGATACCGGATTTGGTCCGTCGGCATTCAATGTGGCTCGCACGGTGAAAAGCTTGGTCAAGGCCGGTGCAGGGGCATTGCATATGGAAGACCAAGCAGGGGCAAAACGATGTGGGCATCGGCCCAATAAAGAGCTTGTTAGCAAGGCGGAAATGGTAGACCGGCTAAAAGCCGCCGTGGATGCCCGCACAGACGAGCAGTTTTTGATCGGTGCACGAACCGATGCCCTTGCCAGCGAGGGGCTGGAAGTGACACTGGAAAGGGCTGTCGCCTATGCAGAAGCGGGCGCCGATTTCATTTTTGCCGAGGCCGTGACCGAGTTGACCCAATACCGCGCATTTGCAGCCGAGACAGGCCTTCCTGTGCTGGCTAATATCACCGAATTTGGAATGACCCCACTATGGACCGTCGATGAGCTAGCGAGCACGGGAGTCGCAATGGTGTTGTACCCATTGTCCGCTTTCCGCGCGGCTAACAAGGCGGCATTGAACGTTTACACACATATCCGCAACGATGGCACGCAAAAAAATGTACTGGATACGATGCAGACACGGGCGGAGTTATATGACAGCATTGGCTACCACGCGTTCGAACAGAAATTAAATAAATTGTACGGGAAGTAGTCAGCAATCAGCAGTTAGTAGCCATCGGAACTCGGATAGCCGACCGCTGACGGCCGATAGTCGATAATGACAACCGATACAGCTGAGAGCCGATAACCACCGAAACGGTAAAAAAACAAATAGCATGAGCGAAAGCAATCAACAGCCAGTGAGCAAGCCAAAGAAATCGGTGGCATTATCCGGCGTTGCAGCAGGAAACACCGCATTGTGCTCTGTAGGAAGAAGTGGCAACGACTTGCATTACAGAGGGTACGATATTCTGGACCTAGCTGAGGGCGCTTCTTTTGAGGAAGTGGCGTACCTGCTTATTCACGAGCGGCTTCCCAACAACATCCAGCTGGCAGCCTACCAGCAAAAATTGAAAACCCTTCGCGGGTTGCCTCAAATTGCTAAAGACGTACTGGAGAAAATCCCTGCGGCGGCGCACCCGATGGATGTACTCCGTACCTACACATCGGTATTGGGTACCATCCACCCCGAAAAGGATAATCACAATTCGGTAGGAGCACGTGATATCGCTGATAAATTGCTGGCATCGTATGCCTCTGCATTGTTGTATTGGTATCATTTTACGCATCATGGAAGACGGATTGACGTGGAAACCGATGATGAATCGGTGGGTGCACATTTTCTTCACCTTTTACATGGTCGAGAACCGTCCATCTCATGGATTAAATCGATGTCGGTGTCGCTCAATCTCTATGCCGAGCATGAATTTAATGCCTCGACCTTTACCGGAAGGGTTATCGCTGGTACAGGGTCGGATATTTACTCGTGCATCACGGGAAGTATCGGCGCACTCAGGGGACCTAAACACGGTGGTGCGAATGAAGTGGCCTTTGATATTCAGAGCCGTTACGGAAATGCGGAGGAAGCAGCGGCCGACATCAAGCAGCGCTTAGAACGCAAGGAAGTCATCATCGGCTTCGGCCATCCGGTATATACCATTGCTGATCCCAGAAATGTGATCATCAAACGTATAGCCAAGCAGCTATCTGAGGAATCAGGCGATATGCGTTTATTTACCATCGCTGAACGGTTGGAAACCTTACTTTGGGAAGAGAAGAGGATGTTTCCAAATCTCGACTGGTTTTCTGCGGTATCCTATCACCTGATGGGTATACCTACTGCTTTTTTTACCCCGCTTTTTGTCATCGCCCGGGTGACAGGCTGGAGTGCCCATGTCATTGAACAGCGCCAGGATGGTAAAATTATAAGACCAGGTGCGAACTATATTGGTCCTGAACCTCACGATTTTATTCCCCTTCAGAATAGGTTGTAGTGTGTGCCCCCAATTAACCCTTAACAATTAATCCTTAAAAATTCATGTCATCGCATATTTCAAATATACGACCCGAAACTGACCAAGTTATTACTGATATTGTAGAGTATGTGCTAAACTACCAGGTTACCAGTGAAGAAGCTTTCCAAACGGCTCATTACTGCTTGCTGGATACACTGGGGTGCGGATTTGAGGCATTGACCTATCCCGCATGCACGAAAATGCTTGGACCCGTCGTCAGCGGAAGCTCGGTACCACATGGTGCCAAAGTGCCGGGCACTTCCTACCAACTGGATCCTATACAAGCGGCATTTAACATCGGCACGATGATCCGATGGCTGGATTTTAACGATACGTGGCTTGCCGCCGAGTGGGGTCATCCTTCGGACAACTTAGGCGGGATATTGGCCACAGCCGACTGGCTCTCACGCACGGCAATAGCCAATGGGAAAGCACCTCTGACGATGCAGGATGTGTTGGACGCCATGATACGCGCCCACGAAATACAAGGGGTCATGGCGCTAGAAAATTCGTTTAATAAAGTAGGCCTCGACCACGTGCTTTTGGTGAAACTGGCTTCCACGGCAACGGTAGGTAAGCTCATCGGACTTACCCGAGATGAGTTGATTAACGCAGTGTCGCATGCATTTGTGGATGGTCATGCACTCCGTACGTACCGGCATGCACCCAATACTGGGAGCCGGAAATCGTGGGCAGCTGGCGATGCAACGTCGCGGGCCGTTCGGCTGGCGCTGATAGCAAAAACGGGAGAAATGGGTTATCCATCGGTGCTTACCGCCAAGACCTGGGGTTTTTACGACGTCCTATTCAACGGTAATCCATTCCGGTTTCAGCGGGATTACGGTTCATATGTTATGGAGAATGTGCTCTTCAAAATTTCTTTTCCGGCCGAGTTTCATGCACAGACTGCTGTAGAGGCTGCGATGACGTTGTACCGCAAATTGAAGGATTTAGGCCGGACCGCGGATGACATACAACATATCCGTATCCGAACCCATGAAGCGGCTATCCGCATCATTGATAAAAAAGGACCCTTGTATAATCCCGCAGACCGCGATCACTGCATTCAGTACATGGTGGCTGTGCCGTTGATCTACAGTAGGCTTACCGCAGCCGACTACGAAGATAGCGTAGCGGCTGACCCACGCATCGATTCATTGCGGGAGAAAATCGAAACCGTAGCGGATAAACAGTTTACACTGGATTACCACGATCCGGAAAAGCGTTCCATTGCAAATGCCCTTGGCATAACGCTGAAGGATGGAACGGTGTTGGAGGAAGAGGTTGTCGAGTATCCGATCGGCCATAAACGGCGACGTGCCGAGGGCATGCCCGTGCTGATTGAGAAATATAAAACGAATCTGGCCCGTATATTTTCAGCCAAGCAACAGAAGCAGATTCTGGATGCCTCATTGGATCGGGAAACATTGTCCCAGATACCGGTCAATGCATTTGTGGATTTGATGGTGACCCCATAATTTCGTATCTTTGTGCTCCATAAGTGAAGATACGATATTATGCCTATTACCGACAACGATGTCATCTACGAAGATAACCATTTGCTTGCCGTGAATAAGCGTGCAGGGTACCTTGTACAAGCAGACCCCGGAGGCGACGAACCTTTGGAGGATATGGTAAACAAGTATTTAACCAAGAAATACGAAAAGCCCAATGGAGCTTTTGTCGGCGTGGTGCACCGATTGGACCGCCCAGTTAGTGGATTGATCTTGTTTGCGAAGACCAGCAAAGGGCTGGAGCGGATGCAGCAATTGTTTAAAGATCGGGAAATCCGTAAAACGTATTGGGCGGTAGTGCGGCGACCACCCCAAGATACCGAAGGAAAACTGATTCATTGGCTCTCCCGCGACCGTAAACAGAATATTACGAAAACACATAAAGGGGCAGCCGAAGGGCGCGTGTACGCCGAATTGGATTACAGGCTGTTAGGTGAATTGGATGGCTACTATTTGCTGGAAGTATATCCATTAACCGGGCGTACCCATCAAATCCGCGCGCAGCTGTCTTCCATGGGATGTCCCATTGTCGGAGACCATAAGTACGGCTATCCAAGGGGAAGTCTCCGCCGATCCATCTGTTTGCACGCACGAAAATTGTCATTTATTCATCCCATAAAAAAAGAACCCATCGAATTGTTTGCCAAAACACCAAGAGACGGATTCTGGGATCGGTTTGAAGTATTTGGCGACGCGTAAGTTACAAATGATGCCTGTATCAACTGATGAAAACCGCAAATTAACGACTATTTTAGGTTACTCGGGCGAAGCATTTAATGATTACGCGTTCAAAGACGGGCGAATCCTAGCATTTGAGGATCAGGGAGCGACGATGGCCTTTACGAGTGCGGTAACGGGCGGAGCGCAGGAAGATCAGCTTTCTGTGTGGATATCGGCCGATTTTGATGGAAATTACGAAGACATTGAAAGCGTGTGGGCAGCCAATTGGACGAACGTAACCAGCCGGTTTGAGCTGGGTACATCCGCAACGTTTTTGGCCTCGGGTACGGACGATATTTCCGGCTTGATTGAACCGGAGAAACCGCTTTATATCGGATTCAAGTATGTAACAAGACCACAGGCTGAAAACGGATTAGCCCAGAATTGGATGATACAAACCTTTACATTAACGAGTGACACGCTGTTTAACGATGTAAATGTACCAATTACTGACCAGGCGAATGCCGGCTTGCTGGAGTTCGTGCCGTATGATCCGGAGAGCCCATATAAGACCCCTGCGGGAACATTGGTCAATAAGCCAACCATTATATACCGACGAGGTTGATTTAGGGCCAGATTTTTCCCTGCCCGTAAAAGGCATTTGCAACGATGCAGTGGCGGAATATCGACATGTCCACACGAAACCGGGTATCTATAACGTATATTTTGTCGCATCTAACAATACCATCGATGCGGCTAAAGAGGTAATAAAAGAGTTGACCATTACAATAACGGAATAAAAATGCGAGGATTACCTTGAATTTAGCTAAATTTGTACCATGAATCGGATAAAACGTGTTCTGGCAGTAGCTGTATTGGCAGTTATCTTGGCAGCTTCCGTTCCCCAACGTATGCAGGCCCAATGTGCCATGTGTACGCTTACGGCCGAAAATGCGACCGAAAACGGTAACACTCAAGGGAAAGGATTGAATAAGGGCATCTTGTTTTTGTTGGTAATTCCATACCTGGCAGCTGTAGGGGTCGGCGTGTTATGGTACAAAAAGTATCGCAGCAAAAAGACAGTAAATATAGACAACGATCCGATTGTCTTGAACTGATGTTTTCCGATGGCCGTTACGCATACACCGAAAGTAAAGGCAATGCTGGCTTCCAAATGCCCCAAGTGTCGTGTTGGAAAGATGTTCGTGGGAAACACTTATGGTTTCCGGCGACAACGGATGAACGATATTTGCCCATACTGCGGGTTTCGTTTTGAGATTGAACCCGGTTATTTTTATGCTGCCATGTATGTAAGCTATGGCCTATCCATCGTGCAGGTGGTTGTTGCTGGATTTCTTACGTACGAATTAACAAAAAGCGAATCTCCTTGGGTATATCTTTCGGTATTGATGGGAGTGATTCTGATTTTTGCCCCATTCAATTTTCGGTATTCCCGGCTTATTCTCCTATACTATCTGACCCCTAAGGTAAAATACAATCCCAAATACGAAGATCACTTTCAGGAGGAACCATAGCATGACGGTTTTCTGTTAAAATGGGCTGACAATTTCATTGAGAAATGGCAGCTGCTGGTCTTTTTCAGACACAATGAGTTCATCGCGGTTCAACGGCCAGTCGAGGGCTAGATCCGGATCATCCCACCTAATGCCTAATTCGCCTGCTTTATCATAAAATCCGGTTACTTTATACGCAAACAGCGTATTGTCTTCAAGGGACAGGAATCCATGCAGGAATCCGGGTGGAATCCACAAAGATCTTCCTTCGCGTTCATCGAGGATCAGTGAGAAGCTTTGTCCAAATGTATCCGAATGTTTCCGAATATCCACGGCTATATCCAGTACACGACCACGTAATACCCGCACCAGCTTGCCTTGGGCATTTTCTCCGGCCTGCGCATGCATCCCCCGTAAAACACCCCGGTGGGAACAGGAGAGATTGTCTTGCACAAAAGTTGCAGAAATCCCATGTGCCGCAAAAGGGTTTTGATTGTAAGTCTCCACGAAGAAACCCCGCTCGTCCTTCCACATCTGTGATTCGATGATCAGAAGATCGGGTATAGGAGTGGTTAAAAATTTCATCAGTTTATGGATTGAGATATTTCATGATGCTGTCAAAAAATAATACTTTCCCCGCGTAAGCCGTTTCCAATTGTGAGCGGATCGAAGCTAAATAAGTTTCCTGGAACGATGTGATTTCATGTCTGTTTTCGGCGCGCAGCTGAATGCAGTATGTGACGCCATCGTGAGGCGAATCGAGCATTTCCAGGAAAAACAGACCCGTGCCGATGCCTTCTTTCCCATCATTCAGCTGTTCGGTGAGATACATACGGACAGATTCTCCGATGTCACGCTCGGCAATAAGGGTGGCGTTGTATAAATACATGCCGCGAAGATAAACAATCTCGACAAAATTTCCCTTCTTTGGGGTATTCTGTGGCAGGGGTTGTGCAGGTGGGTTCAACGTGTAAAATTAAGGTTGCATAAACCTGTTTTAATATAAAATTTTCCACCTTTGGAAGAAAGGAGTCGGATTATTTCTAATATGGTACGCTATGTTCTATTTTTGGTGGTGACCGTGAGTGTCGTTGGCCATTTGGTTAGCTGCGAAGGCAGGAAAGACCGTGTTATACCAGCGGCCGACTTCTTTTCCGAGCCCGAAAAAACCAACTTTCGGATATCGCCCAATGGCAAATATCTTGCCTATTTAGGCGGATATGAAGGTCAGAAGAACATCTTTATTATCTACTTGGATGAAGGAAACCGTCACCAACGGATTACGTCGGAAACAGAATTGGGTATTCAGTCATGTTTTTGGGCAAACGACGAGGAACTGATTTTTACCAAAGACAAGCGAAAAGACAGTTTGCAGGTATTTGCCGTCAACCGTGCTACGTTAGGGGTTAGGCACTTGATGCTCTCTTCGACCGTCAAGCTGCGTTGGATACCTCCTTCCAAGGTGATAAATAATGGGTTTTTGATTTCACTCAATGAACGGGATTCCTCGGTGTTTGACGTATATCGGCTCCGTACAGATGCTTGCCGGAAGGAGTTGGTGGCAAGAAATCCGGGGAATATCATCCGGTGGTATGCAGATCTCGACGGGGAATTGCGACTGGCACTAGCCAGTGACAGCCTGAAGGAAACGATGTTATATCGCAATAGTGAAAAAGAACCTTTCAGGGCGGTGGTAAGTAACGGTTTTCGCAACTCGATTATGCCGCTGGGGTTTTCGGCTGAAAACAGAAGCCATATATTCGCGCTTTCAAATATCAACCGCGATAAATTAGCGCTTGTAGAAATGGATATGAACACGGGCAAAGAAGTGCGGTTGATTTACAGTCATCCAGACGTGGATATTAGCCATGGGGGATATTCGACTGAGCGGGGCGAAATGTCGTATGCAAGTTATTTCACTTGGAAACAGCAACGGCATTTTTTAAACAAACAGACGGAATACGTATATCATAGAATAGAGCAAAAACTGAAAGGGTATGAATTAATCCTATTGGACCGTGATACCGCCCGTCGCCGGTTTATTGTGCGCTCGTATACTGATAAAGATCCTGGCGGCGTTTATTATTACGATATGGCCACCGACGAATTGACCAAGTTGGTAGACAATAACCCTGCTTTAAATGACTGCATGTTGGCAGAAATGAAGCCCATTGCCTACTATGCGCGTGATGGCCGTCCAATACATGGCTATCTGACCATGCCTCCCAACACACGGGGTAAGAAACCTCCTGTGATTGTATACCCACATAGCGGTCCGAGCAATCGCGACCGATGGGATTTTGATCCTGAAGTTCAGTTTTTCGCTAATCGTGGCTATGCCGTATTTCAGGTCAACTACCGGGGATCCATTGGTTATGGAAAGGAGTTCTGGTCGGCAGGCTCCAAAGAATGGGGAGGGAAGATACAGGACGACATTACCGATGGAGTCCGCTGGTTGATTCATGAACAGAAAGTTGATTCCACCCGCATCGGTATTTATGGGGCCGGTTTCGGCGGATATTCTGCACTGCATGGTGCTTGTTTTCACTCCGACCTGTATAAGTGTGCTGCATCCTATTCGGGATTTATCAACCTGTTCACGTATTTAAAAGAGGTGCCTCCTCATTTTAAACCGTATTTACAGATGTATTATGAAACCGTCGGAAATCCGGAAACAGAGCCTGAATTGATCAAATCGATGTCTCCTGTTTTTCATTCTGACCGAATTAACATACCCGTTTTTATTGCACAAGGTGGCCGGGATAGCTGGAGCACCGTGAATGAGACTAACCAGTTTGTGCAAAAGCTGAAAAAGCGTAAAATACCCATTACCTATATGTTACGGGAGGAAGAGGGGCGGTATTTCCGTAACGAAGAGAATCGCATTCTTTTTTACGAGGAACTGGGGCAATTTTTCGATAAATATCTGAAATGACGCATCGTCGCAATACATACCGCGTGAACTACTTGTTGGTTAGCGCCTTTATTGTTGTGGTCGTTGCTTCTTTCATATTGGCTGCTTTTTTAGCTCGCGACTTGACCGTTACTTATGTCGAAAACGAATTTGCATCCAGAAAAGTGGAGGTGCTGGAACATAATATCGGGGCATTCAACGATTTTTTTCATAACCGGATTCCGGAGATCTCTTTTTACCAGGGGTATTTGGATTCCGCGGGAGTAGCTATATATGCCGATAGTGTTTTTCATGCGTATCCGTTTGTGGAGCGTATTGTCTTTTACGATGTGTCGTTGAGTAACGACGAGCGTATAACCTATGGCTTTTCAGCTGATAACTTGGTAGTCTACCCGAAAAGCGTATATCAATTTAGTCCAGAGGGAACGGTGGAAGACGTATTGCCTGTCAGTTCGAGAAACGGATATTTACCCCTTTCCTTGTCGGATGATTTTAATAATATGGCCGTGAAGTTTGCCGCGTTTATTGAACGGGTCGACACCACGAAAGCCCTCCAGGATGATGATATATTTAAGGTATTTTATACGGTTACTCCAGGGAAAATATGTTATATGAACATCCCACGAAGAGACGATCTAAAGACCTATAAGGAGTTGATGTATGGTAAGATTGAACACGATGCGGTTTACGAGCAGGATATTCTTACCTTTTTTATCGACCCACAAAGACTTTCACTGACTAATATCATTCCTGAGCTGTATCAGCGCGTTCAGATCCAACCTTTGGTCTATGAATCGATAGACACAGATCCAGATCTACTAACCACGGAAACCCCTTTGCCAGGGGCATTGGCAGACTATAAGATCTATTTCAGTTCCAGTCGCACATTCCTGCGGTCTGAAATCAATCGGAGGTTTCTCCCCGTGATGGCCGGTGTGATCGCCATTTATCTCCTTCTTGCTGTGATTGCTTATCTTATTTACAGAAACCTATACGTGAATGAGCGGATGTTTAAGTTGCAGTATGATTTTATCAATAATTTGACACATGAATTCAAAACACCTGTGAGCGTGATCAAAATTGCGGGTAACAATATCCAGAGCGCCAAACATCTGTCGGATTCGGAGCGTAAACATTACGGGAAAATATTAGACGAGGAAGCCGATAAACTTAATAACCTGATGAACACGCTGCTTTCTTTTACACAGATTGAAAATAAATCGATAAAAATAAGGCGGGAAGAAGTTGATTTGCACGAATTTTGTAATAAAGTGTTAGCAGCTTCTCAATTTAAATACGGAGATTTAGATCTCCATTGCGAAGTAAGGGTGAGGAGGACCCTGTATACGGATCCGGTTTTATTGGGAAGTATATTCCAGAATTTGATTGATAATGCATATAAATATTCCAAACCGAATAATAAGGCGCTGGATATAACCATTATACAAGCTAAGAAACAAGTAGTTATGCGGTTTGCCGATAAAGGCATCGGTATTGCAAAAAAGGAATTAATGCATATTTTTAAAAAATTTTATCGCGTGCAGAACCAGTACAATCAACAAGGTAGTGTTGGGCTTGGCTTGGCATTTTGTAAGGAACTGGTTAATTTTATGGGGGGAGACATTACTGTGGAGAGCGAACTGAACAAGGGAACGATATTTACCATCGTATTCCCGATAGATTAATTAGAGAAATCGGATCAACATTATGTATAAAAATGTCAAAATAGCGGTCGTTGAAGACGACGAAAATTTACGTTTTCTGGTGGCACATCGCCTGGAATCCGAAAATTACCAGGTAATCCAGACAAGCAATGGTGATGAGGCGGAGAAATTAATACTGGAGCAAAAACCCGATATTGTGCTGCTCGATTGGATGCTTCCGGGTAAGCAAGGATCCGAAATATGCGCCAATTTGCGTAAAGAGGGCTTCGCTAACCTCATTATCATGATGACCGCCAAGTCACAAGATGTAGACAAGATAGACGCCTATAGTTTTGGAGTTTCCGATTACATAACGAAGCCTTTCAGCATGGATGTCTTGGTCGCAATGATCGAAAACAAGATAAAATATTTCGTCAACAATCAAGGTGCGGATCTGTACACATTTGGAGATACTGAGCATCACCCAAACATCCATTCGTTGGTGCGTGATGGCAAAAAAATAGAATTGACCATTCTTGAGAATCGCATATTGCTATATTTTTTGCAAAATGTGGGGCGGGTAATCGGCCGCGATGAACTCATGCAGGTGGTTTGGGGATACAGCTCAAATGTCAACACCCGGACACTGGACATGCACATCGTACGCTTGCGTAAAAAAATTGAGGTTAATGCCGATAAACCCGCTTATTTACAAACGGTGCGGGGAATGGGTTACAAGTTTGTAGATAACCCGTAATTGAACGTGGATGACGTTGATTTAATGGATTCACGCTAATCCGATTGCAGTTTCTTCATGCCGGATGATGTTACCATCAAATGAATCCGTGTCACCTGCGATCTATCCGACGTATTCGTGACCTTTTTTTGTTTAATTAAAAAACATTTTATATCTTCGTCCTAATGAGCAAGGCCATACCGCTTAGGACGGTATGGTCTTGCTTCTTTTTTTGACTTTATTTTTTTAATTCATAACAGATTATGGCAGAAGTAACGTATTACAGTAAAGAGGGATTGGAAAAGCTCAAAGAGGAGTTGCAGTATCTCAAAACGGAGGGCAGGGCAAAGATTGCAAAAGCCATTGCCGAGGCGCGAGACAAAGGTGATTTGTCTGAAAACGCGGAATACGACGCGGCTAAGGAGGCACAAGGATTGCACGAGGCCAAAATTGCGAAGTTGGAAGAAAGTCTGGCCAACGGCCGTATAATCGACGAATCTACATTGGATACATCCAAGGTATTGGCTCTGTCTATCGTTAAGTTAAAGAACGTGAAAAATGGCACGGTGATGACCTATCAACTGGTGTCTGAGACAGAAGCAGATTTGAAAGCAGGGAAAATTTCGGTAAAGTCCCCAATTGCCCAAGGCCTGCTTGGTAAATCGATAGGCGACAAAGCGCAAATACAGGTGCCTGCGGGCCAGGTAGAATTGGAAATCTTGGATATTTCCAGATAGGAACAAGTGACGGTTATGTGCGGGTTTGCCATAACCGCACATAGCAAAACAATATTGTCCAGCGGCTGTTTTACAAAACAGCCGTTTTTTTATCTTTGTATCATTGATCACTAAGAAAATAATATGCCTACTATATTCTCAAAAATCGTTGATGGTGAAATCGCTGCCTATAAAGTGGCCGAGAGCAACGACTACCTCGCTTTTTTAGACATTAATCCTTTAGCCAAAGGACATGTACTGGTCATTCCTAAACGAGAGACGGATTACTTGTTTGATATGGAAGATGACGATTACATGGGGCTTTGGATATTTGCGAAGATTGTAGCCCAGGGGATCAAGCAGGTTTGTGTCTGCGAGCGGGTTGGAGTTGCCGTAGTTGGCCTGGAGGTCGCGCATGCGCACATCCATTTGGTGCCAATCAATGAAGTGGGGGATTTGAATTTCAATCGCCCAAAGCTCAAATTCAGCCACGATGAATTTGTTGAGAGTGCCGAAGCCATACGGAACTCCATTTCGGCACTTACGCGCAAATAATAACTCTTATCGATGAGGTCCCGGCAGTGTAAAACGCCTTTGTCCATCCGACCAATTTGTGTAAGTTTGTAGGTAATAGTTATGCAAGAGTTCTGGGAGTCATTTTCACAGTTGCTGGATGCCGAAACGCTGTTAAGGTCTGGGGGCTTCTATCTTGTTGTGTTTATCGTATTTGCCGAAACGGGTTTATTCTTTGGGTTTTTCCTGCCGGGAGATTACCTGCTGTTTTTAGCGGGTATTTTCTGCGCGTCGGGTATGTTGGATGTGGACATTACGACCCTGTGTTTAGGGCTGTTTGCCGCCGGGGTATTGGGTAACTTTACTGGATATTGGTTTGGTTGGCGAACGGGGCCCATGCTATTTAAACGAAAAGATACCTGGCTGTTTAAGCGCCGTTATGTAGTGATGGCCGAGGAATTTTATCACAAATACGGTGGACCTGCGTTGATCATCGGCCGTTTCGTACCAATTATCCGTACCTTTGCACCGATATTGGCGGGAATTGTACAATTGAATTTCCGGAAATTCGTATTATACAATGTAGGAGGAGCGGCCATCTGGGTGTCGCTTCTTACTTTATCAGGTTTTTTTTTAGGTCGTAAATTTCCGCAAATCAGTCATTATATTGAATACATTATTGTTGGCTTCATAGCCGTTTCTTTTACACCGATATTGATTGCATTGATTCGAAGAAAACTTCGCCTAAACAGAGATAAAAAGGCTGAAATAAAAGAGTGACAACCATAGATTCTTACCCCAATGAGCAAATCACACCCCTGGCATGATATATCCCCTGGCGATGACCTTCCGTCGTCGGTTAATGCCATTATTGAAATTCCCAAAGGCTCAAAAGCTAAATACGAAATTGATAAAGCAAGCGGCCTGATCAAATTGGACCGTGTATTGTTTTCGTCGGTGATGTATCCCGCCAATTATGGATTCATTCCCAAAACGTATTGTGACGATAAAGACCCATTGGATATTCTGGTGCTTTGCTCTGTAGATGTATATCCCATGAGCATTATCGAAGCCAAAGTGATCGGAGTGATGCACATGATTGATAATGGAGAGCAGGATGACAAGATCATTGCGGTTGCTAAAAACGACATGTCCGTCAATTACATCAATGACCTGTCAGAATTGCCACCGCATACCATGAAGGAAATCGTCCGTTTTTTCCAGGATTATAAAGCGCTCGAGCGCAAGAACGTCACGATAGAACGTCTTTTTGGTCGCTCGTATGCCTATCAAGTTATACAGGAAAGCTTAGAGTTATACCAAAAAGAATTTGCTAACCTAACGACAACCTAATGGGCTGGGAAGTTTTCTGGACGTTATTTTTGGTTGCTGCTAACGGTTTTTTTGTAGCTGCGGAGTTTGCGATTGTGAAGGTTCGAGCATCGCAGATTGAAATCAAAATCAAGACGGGCAGCCAAGTGGCCCAAGTGGCTAAACACATTACCGGCCACCTAGATGGGTATCTGGCGGCGACCCAATTAGGTATTACCTTGTCTTCCCTCGCTTTGGGATGGGTCGGTGAGGCAGTGATGACCGATATCGTAACGGCGATTCTTGGCTGGTTTGATGTGGAACTAACCGGAACGCTGGCTAAAAATCTGGGGCATGTTTTTGCTTTTGGAATCATTACGGTGTTGCATATCGTTTTCGGCGAGTTGGCACCCAAGTCTATTGCCATCCAGCGTCCCGTTGGCACTACCATGAGTATTGCCGTTCCTTTACGTTTCTTTTATCTGATCTTCCGGCCTATTATCTGGATACTGAACGGGTTTGCAAACCTGATTCTCCGATTGATGGGATTCGATGTTAATGTGGGGGAAGCTCACCATTCATCCGAAGAATTGCAGTACCTGCTTGATCAAGGCAGGGAAAGTGGTGCGTTGGATACCGCGGAACATGAGCTGATTAAAAATGTATTTGACTTTAACGAGCGGATGGTGAAGAGCATCATGGTGCCGCGTACGAAAATCTACGCGGTGGAAATGAATTGTCCGGGTGCAGAGTTCATTGAACGCATTACCAAAGAAGGATATTCACGCATACCGATTTACGATGACAATATCGATCAGATCATCGGCATCGTGCATACCAAGGATATCCTGCCCATCATTGCAAAGGGAAAGGAGCTGGTGCTCAAGAATATCATCCGGAAGCCTTACTTCATTCCGGAGACGAAGAAAATTAACGACCTGATGGCTGAATTTCAGCAGAAACGCCTTCAGATTGCCGTTGTGCTGGATGAATTTGGGGGAACAGCCGGAATGGTTACGCTGGAAGACATCGTAGAGGAGTTGGTGGGAGAGATCCAAGATGAATACGATGAAGAAACACCGGTAGTAGAGCGTATCTCGGATACGGAATACATGGTGGATGCAAGCGCCAACGTACACGACGTGAACGAGTTTTTGCCTAAAGAACTACCTGAAAGTAATGATTACGATACAATCGCAGGATTGGTAAGTGATCTGTTTGATAAAATACCTGATGTAGGGGAGCATAAGGAGTTCCACGGTTATAACTTCATTATTATGAAGAAAACCCAACAGAATATCGAGTTTGTGAAATTGGAGCTCGTACAGGAGAATCCAGACGAAGATATGGAATAACCACATAACCGCCGTGAAGTTGCAGCTATTTTATACCCCGGATATTATGCCGCATGATAAAGCCTATGTGCTGAGTGAATCGGAAAGCAAACACGCTATCCGTGTGCTACGGCTAACCGAGGGTCAACTGATCCATTTAGTGGATGGAAAGGGAGGGTTATATGTGGGAACGGTTGTGGATGCGCATCCCAAGCGGACGGCAATAGCGATCGAAGATTTTAAACCCAATTACGAACGACGGCCGTATTACTTACATATTGCTGTTGCACCGACCAAAAACATCGAGCGTATCGAGTGGTTTTTGGAGAAAGCCACCGAGGTAGGAATTGACGAAGTTACCCCACTTATCTGCGAACATTCCGAGCGCAAGGAGGTGAAGTCGGAGCGGCTGAATAAAGTAATGGTCGCTGCGATGAAGCAGTCGTTGAAAACCTATCTGCCAACGTTTAATGAAGCGGTGAAACTGACGGACTTTTTAAAAAAGGAGGAAGCGGGGTTGCAAAAGTTTATTGCCCATTGCGCCGACGGTGAAAAACAATATTTAATGGGCCGGATTGCGGCTGCAGGACGTTATGTGATCTTGATTGGACCGGAAGGCGACTTCAGTGCGTCGGAAATCAGTACAGCCGCAGAAGCCGGCTACATACCGATTACCTTGGGGGCTGCGCGTTTACGAACAGAAACGGCCGCATTGATGGCCTGTTTGGAAGTAGCTGTGGGAAACCGGTAGACACCACAGGATCTCTGCGCCTTATCGCTACTCCATCAGTTCCGCATTGAGCACCTGAATCTCTGAATTTCCTTCTTGGGTATTCGGGTTGAGATGTACCGTGCCTGTTATTTTGATAGGCTCTTCCGTGAAGCGCACTTTTTTACCTTTCTTCATGAATATTTCTACCATGGGCGGAATATCCCCCTGTCCGCAGAACATGCACTGTATAACCGGCAGCACCGATAGCATGAATGTTTCATGATCCCGCCCGCCACTGATTGGTACCAAATAGCCGGGTAGCGTAACCGTTTTTTGGTCAATGGCTTTCAGTTCATCCGGAAAATGGGGAGTATACACCGTTTTATTATCTTTATAGGTTACCTTGTACATTAATTTATTGATGGTTTCCCAAGTGCCGTTCATCATAGGTGTGTGGTCTGGAACCTCACCAAATGGAGCGTCCTGCGCATTTGCGAATGACACCCCTAGGGCAATGAATGCAATAATTACGAAATACTTTCTCATATCCAATGCTAGTTTCCTGATAACGTTTGTGATATCGACGTTTTATATGCCTTGACAGCAGGAATCACGGCGGCTATGAAGCCGATGGCTACGCCGATAACCAACAACCAAGCCTCTTGGGGCAATAAGACCAACGCCTCCAAGAGCGTTGCTGTGCTGCCTGTGCTCGTGCCGATCAGATAAACAGCTATGTGCCCAATCCCGATTCCTACGATCGCTCCCACAAAGGTAAGCAATATTCCTTCGGCAATCACTATGCCGAATAGCCTGCCCTGCGATGCACCCAGCGTACGCATGATAGCCAAATCATATTTCCGGCTTTTCAAGGCATTATATAGACTGATGAACACGCTGAGCGCGGCCATTAGCATGATGACATAAGCCAATATTTGCAATGAGTCGATACCAATGCCCAGTAGCGAAAACAGTCGCGCGCTTTCGATGGCCGGGGAGGCTGCCTGCATGGAGGTGTTTTGGTTTACAAAGCGGGGAAACATGCCGATCGCGGCAGGATTTCGGTATTGGATCAGCATACTGGTAATCTCGCGCTCGCCGGAACCAACATTGCCCATCATGCTTTTTACCAATTGGGGTTCTTCGGGGGCCTTCTTCCGATGCGCATCATCCGGAGGCGTGGCATGGCTATGCACTGCTTGGTCATGATCCTCGCCGTGGTGGTGTTCATGTTCGTCCACACCGGTCAGATCGTGGCTGTGGCCATCACGTTCGTACGCCGTGTCTCCGTGTTTATCCTGATCTTCGTGGCCCTCGCCCTCGTGATTCCCATGCATGCGCCATACGCTAGCCAAATTGGTTAATACGAGCCGGTCAGCAATGTGGTGAGCGGGTTTGAAAATGCCCGTAATCGTATACGCATTTTCGTCGTGGGTATGGCCTTCGCTGCTAAGACCATGGGAACCATATATTTTGTCGCCGATTTTCAATTGATTCTTCCGGGCTACTTCGGCACCGATCACTGCTTCAAAGTCTCCTTGCCAAATCCGACCCTCGGCCAATTCCAATTCATATAATTGCAGGAAAGTGCTGTCGGTGCCGATAATCCGATGACCTTTGTAATTGTCGCCCAATGAAAGCGGCACTCCTAATTTGACCATCGGATTAGCGGCCAGTTTTTGAGCTTCTGTTAAGCTGATATTACCCGTAGGATTGTCCATGTGATAGATGCTGCTAAGGATGAGCTGAATCGGACTCCCTTTGGCACCTACAACCAGATCAATGCCCCGGCTGTTGTTGCCCAGCTGTTCCTCGATTTGATGAGAAGTAAGGAGGAGCACGCACAATATGCCCGTGCCGAAAGCAGTAAGTAAAATTCCCAATAACGATGTAGCCGTATTTTGGCGTATGTTCTTCCAAGCAATCTGCACGCTGTTCATACTGCTCCTCCCACCTGATACGCATGGTTTATTCGGCTTTTTACCCGTTTATCATGCGTAGCGACGATCAAGGTTGCGCCTTGTTGTTCAGCTTGTGTGAGCAGCAAACTCAATACACTTTCTGTGTTCCGGTCGTCTAGGGATGCGGTGGGTTCGTCAGCCACCAAAATTGCCGGTCGGTTTATCACTGCGCGTGCAATTGCTGCACGTTGCATCTGTCCGCGACTCAATTTTCCGGGATAGCTATTGCCTTTGTGCGCTAGATTCAGCAAGGCTAATACTTCTTCGATTCGGCCATGATCCACTTTTGCGCCGGCAAATCCCTGTGCGATCTGTAAGTTCTCCCTAACCGTAAGGCTTTTTACCAAATGGGCCTCCTGAAAAATGAGGCCAATGCGTTGTCCACGGAATTCGTCCAGTTTCCGGGCAGGCAGTTCGTAGAGCTGCTGTCCATCAATCTGTACAGTCCCGGTTTCGGGCTTGAGTAACCCACTCAGGATGTGTAATAGTGTGGTTTTTCCGCTACCCGAATCACCCAGTATCAAGGTGTGTTGGCCGTTCATCACTTCAAGATCTGCAAACTGTAAAGATTCGCCTTGTGGATATTGATAGGTGATACCAGTCAAACGGATTACTGTCTGTTTATTATCCTGCATATCAGTCATACTTCTGTTCCGTTTGGCAAGTTTAAGGTATTCTAATCAAATATACATTCTATTAATGCAACTTTATTGATATTGTCTTCTTTACGAACCAGCATCATCTTCTTCACTTCTTTATGGTAACATTTAATTAATGTAAAGCTAAGCATTCCTTCATGTAACACTAACGTTGAGGTAATGTTAAATTAGGATTATTGCATGGAATTTTAGTCAGACCATGCAAAATAGAAGAATACGTATTTTACTGCTTAGCAGTTTGTTTTTATTGATCTTTACCCGCAATGTTCAAGCAGAGGGTGGAGGCGCAGTGAAGGGCATTATCAAGGATTCCTCGACCGGGGAAAGTATTGTAGGTGCGTCCGTGGGTATCGTCGGAACCACTTATGGTACGATATCCGATGTTGATGGAAGTTTTGTGCTCACGGGGGTTCCGGCAGCGAAGTATGAGCTTCAGGTAAGCTACGTAGGATATTCGACTGTCGTTGTGGAAAATGTTGTTGTTAGAGGCGGTTTGGAAATTGCTTTGGAAATCAAACTGGAATCTGCCGGCGAACTGATGGATGAAGTAGTGGTGACCACCTCGCGGCACCGGGGAAATGACATTGCCCTGCTAGCCGAGCAAAAGAAGTCAAGTCTAACAATACAACGGATTGGTGCTCAGGAATTATCGCGGAAAGGTGTAAGTGATGCTGCAACGGCAGTAGCCAAGATGTCGGGGGTTTCCAAAGAAGATGCAGGAAGCCAAGTCTATATTCGTGGATTGGGAGACCGTTATATCTCCACGTCGTTTAACGGACTCCCGTTGCCTTCCAACGATCCCAGATTGAAAAACATGGCACTGGAGCTGTTTTCCACCGATGTCGTCGAGTTCATCGCCGTTGATAAGATTTACAACAGCAAGATGTTCGGTGATTTCGGTGGCGGTGCCGTGGATATCCATTCCAAAGCGTATAGCGGAAAGGGAATGTTTGAGATTTCGGTATCGTCTACTTTGAACACCAACGCCCTTTCTAATCGAGATCATTTTAACTTGCTTCCGGGAGGAAGTAGATGGGGGTTTGCTGAATATGCTACCCCGAATAATCCATTAGCTGGATTTAACTTTACGAACAGCATGAATCCGGAATCCCGCAGTCCATATCCCGCCAGCGTACGGCTCTTGGGCGGAAAATCATTCAACATCGGCAGTGAAGGGCGTCTCAATTTTTTTGCCACTGCAAGTTTCGGTAACGGATACGAATACCGCGAAGGCATCAACAACGATGTGAATGCTCAGGGCGCAAGGATACGGTTGGCGGATCAGATCCGATTTGGCTACACTACGAACAGTACCGGACTTTTCAATGCCAGTTACTTGATTAATCCGCAACATAAAATTTCCTATAATTTCCTGTTTGTGAACAGTAGCGATCAGTGGAACGACAATTATTCCGGTTATTTCCGGGACCTTACAGAAGACGGTACGGGTTTACGACGACTCGGTTCCTATGCGCAAAATAAACTGTTTGTCAATCAGTTGTTGGGGGTGCATCAGTTGACCAATCATATTGATGTAGACTGGGGGCTATCGGTTAACCGGGTTGGATACATAATGCCAGACCGGATACAAAATATGCTCCGGTTGCTGGACGGGCAGGGATATGTGATTGCGCAGAACGCCAGGTCGGATAACAACCGTTTCAATCAGCGACTCGATGAAAATGAATATACGGTTAACTTGAACGGAAGTTATAAAATAGGAGACTCTTCAACACCAAAAGGAATAGTAAAGGTAGGTTATCAGGGCAGATTTAAGAAGCGCGATTTCGAAGCTTTGCAATTCAATTTTAATCATTCTGAACGTTCGCTGACTATGGATCCGCAGAACTTGGATGCCTATTATAATCAGGCGAATTATGATCGGGGCTTTTTTACGATTGAAGGGTTTTTCGGCGAGCGGCCACAGACCTATAGTGGCGACCAGCAAATCCATGCGGGTTACGCCAGCTTAGCGTACAATTTAACGGATCGGCTGACTTCCGTGCTGGGGGTACGTTATGAAAACGTGAAGCAATACGTCGACTGGGTAACACTGTTTGTTCCGGAAGGCGACAACAATACACTAAAAGAAAATCAGTTCTTGCCCAATCTGAATTTGAAATATACACTGAATGAAAAGCAAAATCTCCGTTTTGGTGCAAGTAAAACATATACCCTGCCGCAATTCAAAGAACGGGCGCCATTTTATTTTGATGATGGAACCGTGTTGGAATATGGTAACCCCTATTTGTATTCGTCTGCTAACTACAATGTCGATCTTAAATGGGAGTTGTTTCCTTCGTCATCCGAGTTGGTATCACTGGCGGCTTTCGGTAAATACATCCAAAACCCCATCAACCTATATAGCGTAGCGGCGACGTCCAATGATGTTTCCTATGTCAACACGGGTGATAAAGGTACCGTTATTGGCGCTGAATTGGAACTCAAGAAAGATGTCGTCAAGTGGAACAGTGACCGGAATATCTTGTCAATTGGTCTTAATGTCGCATATATGAACACGAATCAGGATATTGATGCCGATAAAGTTCAGGACGAAACCGATTTCAATGTGCGACCTACCCACGACAAGGCCGGTTTTACCGGGGCCTCTGATCTGCTGGTCAACGCAGACATGACCTACATGAAGCGTTGGCGAAACAATGGCAACGTGATGGCAACGGTCGCTTATTCTTATTTCTCAGATAAAGTCTACGCCTTAGGTGTCGAGCAGAAGGGCAACTTGGTCGATCGTGGACTGGGAACCCTGGACTTCATTGTCCGCAGTAAAATCAGTCAACGAATTGGGATCGATCTGTTGATCAAGAACATCCTCGATCCGGAGTACCGCAGGGTTCAGGAGAATGCATCGGGACATGTGCCGGTTCTTACCTATAAGAAGGGTCAATATTTCTCATTGGGGTTGAGCTATCAGCTGTTTTAACATTCCGATTGGATGTAGTTAACAATTTAATCATACGAGGTTAATATTCAAGATATCATAGGTTAGCAATTTTGTATTTGAAAACGTAATAAACATGAAAATGGAAATGAAACAGACTTTTCGATGGGTAATGGGAATTGCAACGCTGTCTTTGGCCGTGGTTGTATCGTCTTGTAGTGATGACGACGATCCTACTCCAGGACCCGATGGCGAATTTGAAGTGGTTCGTGACGACCTGAAGGGTGAAATTAATGAAGGCGAAGTTGTGCTGGAGTCCGGCAACTATAAATTAACCGGGAAACTGATTGTCAAGGAAGGCGCAAAATTAACGATCAAAGCCGGTGTCACCGTTGAAGCCACTGCTACGGATGATATGGCTGCAGTTCGGTACATCGGTGTCGCTCAAGGTGCTCAGATTGACATACAAGGTACTACAGATAGTCCCGTTGTACTGACAGCACAAGATCATACTCCAGGCGCTTGGGGTGGTTTGGTTATCTGTGGTAAAGCCCCCATCAACAAAGGCGCTACTGCCGTGTCTGAAGTTGGCGAACTGAACTATGGTGGTACGGACGTGAATGACAATTCAGGTTCTATTAAATACCTCAGAATTGAGTATTCCGGCTTTTCGTATACCAGTGAAAAAGAATTTAACGCATTATCGCTGTTTGGCGTTGGAAAAGGTACGACCATTGAGTATGTACAGGCATTTGAAGGCTCGGATGATGGTTTTGAATGGTTTGGTGGCACCGTTAATGCGAACTACCTCGTTGTGAGCAATAAATTGGCAGATGTTGGCGACGATCTATTCGACTGGACAGAAGGCTGGGTCGGTGGTGGCGAAAACTGGTATGGCATCCGAACCAATGCGGGCAATCGCGGTATCGAAGCCGATAACAATAGCAACGATCACCTGGCCGATCCGATTTCCAATCCCTTGATTAAAAACGTGACATTGATTGGTGGCAGTCAGGATGCCAGTGCAGAGCCGCAAGCGTTAAAATTACGCGTGGGTACGAAAGGAACATTTGACAATCTGGTACTAAGCAATTGGGCTACCGGTTTTGATGTTGAAAACGATGAAGGTATTGGATATGTTGGCGACGGATCCTTGAAAGCTACACGTGTGAAATTTGACAACGTAACAACGAAAGCAAAGGGCAAGAAAACCGATGGTACTTCGGCTGAAGTAAATGCTGTATTTACAGAAGACGAAACGGCTACGGGCGCAGGGGCCGGTACCGCTAAACCCGAATGGGCAAACGGCTGGACCATAGGGTTGGACTAACTTCCCTAGATAGCTAGCCGACATTCGTGTCATAAAAAGGTTGTTTCTTCACAAGAAACAACCTTTTCTGTTTGCGCATATATGGCATTTTATTTTGAAAAATGCAGGAAGTCGCCAACGGAGTTTCAACGCTAATATATGTGTTACAAAACACATCAGGAATCCCTGCTGGGAAAATCCAATTGGGAGGTAATCCATCGCTATAAATTTACATTCCGGTGTTAGGGCGTGCTATTGAGGTGCGTGTAAAAATTGGCAAACATCACCAACGCCGCTAGAATCAATCCCAGCCCAATCAGCCGTTCCAGAACATCGTCGCCAATGGAAGGCGTCAGCCGGTTGCCGGCGACAGCGCCACCCACAAAGCCGATGGTTACAGGCCATGCATGGGATAGCAGAATATGGCCCTGCACGAAATGGCTGATTGAGCCGGTAATACTGGTGATCAAAATCATAAACAGGGCGGTTGCCGTGGCTGCTTTCACGGGCATCTTAAAGACCCTGAGCATAATGGGGGTTTTCAGGAACCCTCCGCCAATCCCGAAAAGTCCCGCCAGTGTTCCAGCGAACAGACCAAAGAATAGGATCAACCATAGACTGGCCCGATACGTCAAGTTCATGGTTCTGTGGTGGACGGTCCATCCGGGTTTCCATTGGTTCAACCGGAAGAAAAGATCGGTCCTCGAGGAAATGTTTTCTGTTTTTGTCTTTTTTAACCAAAAGGACAACCCCAATACAAATACCAGAACTGAGAATAAAATTTCTAATCCAGCGGTCGACAAGTAAGAAAGCAGGAGGCTGCCGAGTATAACGCCTCCCATCGTAGGAACCTCAAGCAGGATTCCCATTTTAAAATCGACGTGCCCTCCTTTTCGGTGACGGTAGGTAGCTATCAAGGAGGAGAAAATAAGCGAAAACATGACACTGCCAACGGCGATGGCAAGTGGATAATGAAAAACCGTAACTAATATGGGAACCATAAAGATTCCGCCGCCAAACCCGATGAGGTTTCCGAATGAGCTGACCGTAAAGCCGATCAGTACGATCAGCAACGAGGTAACAATGAAAGGATCCATGGTGCTTTAAATCAAAGGTATGTTTTTTCCCTTAAGGATACACCAACTCCTTATTTTTTCCTGCCATAGTCTATGCGCCATATAAGGAATCCCTATGCCCTAACTACAAGATGCTAGATACACGCGTATGTATAGGTTACATAGGACGTGCGTGAAAAGCAAAACACTGCAGAACAAGGGCAGGAAAAAGGACGAAGAAAATAAGACACATTTGATGATATGTTAATTGATCGTTAATCCAGGCATAACAAGGTTCATCTACTTTTACGCTAACAAAAAAGCAGTATTCATTTTGTTAGGTTTGGTTAAATGGAAAGGCCTCGTTGTGAAACGGGGCTTTTTATATATGATAGAAAATTTTTGTGTTATAGGAAAAAAACGGTAGTTTTGGGTAAACTAATCGTATAAACATCATGGAAATTAAGTTAACAACAAAGTTTGTGGCCGAATTGGTCGGCACATTCGGGCTCGTACTTTTCGGTTGCGGATCCGCTGCAGTGGCGGGAGCAGACACCATTGCGGGGCTCTCGGGTATAGGCCTTTTAGGTATCGCGTTTGCCTTCGGGTTGTCCGTTGTTGTCTTCGCCTATGCGATCGGTGGAATCAGTGGTTGCCACATCAATCCGGCAATTACCATTGCCATGCTGATCGATAGAAAGATTTCTGTTGGCGATGCCATTGCCTACATTATTGCGCAGTTCCTCGGCGCGTTGCTGGGCGCCCTTGTATTGCAACAGATACTTAGCGGACAGGTAGCAGGCTTTACTGCCGGTGAATGGGCGTATGGCTCAAACGGGTGGGGCTCCGGATACCAAAGCGAGTACGGCATAAAGTCGGCGTTTATTGCGGAAGCTGTCCTTACGTTTCTGTTTTTGTTCGTAATATTCGGTACCACCTCAAAATGGGGCAATAGCACCATGGCCGGACTGGCCATTGGTTTCACGTTGGTGCTCATTCACTTAGTGGCCATTCCCATAACGGGAACGTCTGTCAATCCGGCCCGTAGTTTCGGGCCCGCGATCTTGGCGGGAGGTGCTGCGTTAAGTCAGTTGTGGCTGTTCATTGTGGCTCCCATTGTGGGCGCGGTCGCTGCAGCTATTGTATGGCGTTTGCTCGAACGCAAGGAATAATTTGACAGTAGGATGGTAGATCGGCTACGAAGTCCGCGGCGTAATTAGGTATCTTTGACATATAGTTAACTAAAATCAGATATTATGGCACAAATTGGAATTACTGAAAAGAACCGGGCCGAGGTAGCCAAGGTATTGGGTGTATTGTTGGCCGATGAATCCGTTTTGTATACGAAAACACGCAATGCCCATTGGAATGTAGAAGGGCCTGATTTCCACTCGGTACACATATATTTTGAAGAATTATATGGTGAATTGGCTGAGTGGGTAGACGAAGTAGCGGAACGGATCCGCTCGCTCGGACACTATGCCCCGGCATCGCTGAAAACGTACCTTGAATTGACGCATTTGACGGAGCTGAATGCCAAAGGCAATACCAGCAAAGGCTTTATTGCGGAGCTAGTGCAGGATCATGAGGCGATCATTACCTACATCCGCGAGAGCATCGACAAGGTTTCGGAAGATTACAAGGATGAAGGTACGGCTGATTTTCTAACAGGCATCATGGAAAAACACGAAAAGACCGCCTGGATGCTGCGATCTCATCTCAAATAGACATACACTGCCACTGCCCGGAATGAAGCGGTCAGAAAAGTGGCTTCATTCCGGGTAGTGCATGAGGTCTTCCATTACATACGGTATTTCAATCCTAAATTAAACCACCTTCCCGGCATCGGAACGGCAGCTGCCTCTATATAAGTAACATCAAAAATGTTCTGAGCATCGAGGTAGATATCTATCGGTTTGAAGCGGTAGGCAACTCGCACATCGCTTACGAAATAGCTTTTGTAGTTGATACGTTCATTAAAACGGGTAGCCGCTGTGGCCGAAAAGCGGCCGGTGGCCAACGTCAGGTTGGCCACTAGCTGATGACGTAAGCTCTCGATGGCGTATTTGGAGGTGATCGCCTGTTCGGCGCTTGTCACCGTCGATGGGGAGAGCCATGTATAGGAAAGACCGGCTATCCAAGAAACAACGGATGTAGGGTCGGATAAGCGGTAGTTTGTGGAGGTAGATATGCCATGTATGCGGTTTTCGGAAAAATTTGTCGGCTGATAGGGTTCATCTGCGTTCTCCCGTATCCAGTCGATAAAGCTGTCGATATTCCGGTAGAAGTAATTTGCGTGGGCGATTAATCGTTGATCCGTATATTTTATTCCTCCTTCTGCATGCCACGCTTTTTCCGGCAGAATGTCGGCGTTGCCAATGTTGCCGGGCCGTTGATCCAGATAGAGGTCGGTAAACGACGGGATACGTTGTCCGGTGCCGGTATGGGCCACCAGTTTCCAATGCGTATCAAGTTGATACCCCAGGTCTATACCTGGAAAAACTTGCCAGCCATAATCGGTGTTGTAATTGATGTAGGCACCTGCGTTGAGCAAAATACGCTTAATCTTTTCAGTTTTGAATTCGGCATACATTCCGAAATTGTTGCGTTCGTGATTTCCGATGTTTGTGCTTCGGATTGCTTCATTCCGCATCTCCAGCCCAACTCCCACATCCCCTGCATTGGTTTGCAACGTGCCATTGAGCTCAGCATTGAAGGCGTGGCCGTGGTGCTGGCTTCGTGCGCGGCTGAGGTCATTCCGGAAATATCGGTAATCATCGTATGCATACCGATAGCTGACTCGTGGGGCTATTGTGAAACGTTTCGATACCCGGCCTTGGTAGCCTACGGCTGCTAAAACAGTTTGTACGATTTCTCTGGATTCCTTGTCGCCGGGAGCGGCATAAAAACCATTGGCGCCAAAATCGCTGGATACATATCCCCCCATCAACGAAAAGGCACTGGCGGTACCCGAAGCGATTTCCCCATCATAGAATATTTTGTGGTTGCGGAATGCGGTATTATAACGGTAGCCATTGCCAGATTCATGGCTGCCGTAAAGTGAGTGGCTGCCGAGCGTCCCAACGAGGGTGCCGCCTAATTGTATTCCCCTGCCATTGAAAAGGGTGTTATTGTTGGCAGTGTCCTGTTTAAACCCCGATCCCGCATACGCATGGGCGGATATGCCTGAGACATCCGGATTTCGGGTGACAATATTGATAGCCCCTGTGAGGCTGTTGATACCGTAAATCCGTGCGGCCGGACCCCGGATGATTTCGATCCGCTCGATGGCGTCAGTAGGGATAGGAAGGTTGAGACCATTATGCGCAGTCTGCGCATCCAGCACTTTTACCCCGTTAAGAAGTATCAGGGTCTGCTCAAAACTTCCACCGTCGATACTTACATCGGCCTGCGATCCGAAGGGACCGCGCTGACGGAGATCTACGCCAGCTACATAGCTCAACAATTCGTTGAGTGAGCGTCCTGGCAATGCTTCGATCTGCTGCCGGTCGATCACCTGAATATTGCGGTTTTGTTTCGTGAAAGGAAGTTGTAGGCGATTTTCGGTAATGACGACCTCGTTCAAAGAAATCATGCTAGTATCTGTTGGCGATGTGTGATAGCTTCGTTCGGAGATCGGCTGACTGGTGGCGACAGCTACCCCCAACAGCATTATAAAAAGGGTTATGCCGTAAACTTGTAGAAGAAATTGCTTCATTTTATTGAGTTTTTTGCAAAAATCGTATCTTAGCGGCATATGGTCATGTGCCGGTTTTTATTTTATGGCTAGTCCGGTTTTAGCGCCTTATGGAAGTTTCGTTCAAGTGGATCGTGAGTCGGAAACACCGGTCTATTTACAGGTAGCCCATCAGTTGATCGCTGCTATCCAGCGGGGCTACCTGCCGGACGAGCATAAGTTGCCCGGTACCCGGCGATTGGGTAACGTATTGGGGCTACATCGAAATACCGTTGTGGCCAGCTACGCCGAACTGGAAGCCCAGGGGTGGATTGAAATTCATCCCAGCCGGGGTACTTTTGTACGGAATGGCTACACTCCACGTCCTGAAAAGCCAACTAACCGTCATCATCGCTTGCTGGCCGGTTATCCGCAGGATACGGGTTTTTCATTCAAAAAATGGAATGTACTGGACAGCCCTTTTGTGCACTCCCCAGCGCGACTACATTTGGACGATGGCCTTCCGGATCCCCGACTGTCTCACGTAGATTACCTCACGCGCTTGCTTCGTACCAACATGAAACGCAAGGGCAACCAGTCGAAGTTGGGTTATAGTAACTTGTTGGGCAACGAATATTACAAGGAAAATCTGGCAAATTTCCTAAACCTGACCCGGGGGTTGCGCATCGCTAAAGGAAACATCCTCGTAACGCGTAGCTTGGAATTGGGAATTTACCTGGTAGCGGAAACATTAATTTCACCGGGGGACCGCGTAGTCGTAGGCGAGCTGGGGTACTTTGCCACCAATATGATCCTGCAAAAAGCGGGGGCAGTCATTGAAACCGTACCTCTGGATGCAGAGGGACTGGATGTGTCAGCAATTCGTACACTGTGTGAACGCCGACCCTTCCGGATGCTGTATCTGACCCCTCATCACCATTATCCTACCACGGTGACACTCAGTGTTCAACGTAGATCCGAATTATTGGCATTGTCGTCCGAATACGGCTTTATCATTTTGGAAGACGATTATGACTACGACTTCCATTACGATGATAGCCCTCAGCTTCCCTTAGCTAGCGCGGATGCTGAAGGCAGGGTGGTTTATGTAGGGACATTCGGACGCTCATTGGCTCCCGGTTTTCGTTCCGGATTTGTGGTCGCCCCCAAGACGCTGATCGATGAAATGGGAAAATTGCTTGGTATCATCGACCGATATGGTGATGTGCTAACGGAATTGGCGCTGGGCGAGCTGATTGCGGATGGAGAAATCCACCGGTATCTTAAAAAGGCCACCAAAGCATATAAAGAGCGTCGCGACCACTTGGCCTGCCTGCTCGTAGAGCGGTTGGGTAATGATATCGATTTTGTCGTGCCTAATGGTGGGCTAGCACTCTGGACTACCTGGCCATCCGACCTGAATCTCATGCAGCTAGCGCGGGTTTGCGCAAAACACGAACTGGATGTACCCCGATACCTGCTGTATCAGTCGAAAAAACAAGCGGGTATCCGTTTGGGATTCGGGAGCCTTACGCTCGACGAACTCACCGAGTCGGTAAACATCCTGGCAAGCGCATTACAGCAGTCTGTGCGAGGCACACGTTAATGCCATTCTTCTCTGCCAAGAGCCTTTTGTCCGCTGATGGGTTCAGGAATGGAATCTGAAACTGGCGGATCTGCTGGCAGGTGGAAGATGTCCGGTTGTCCGGCATCCACCCACGCCGAATACCAGAAACTGCCGATCGAATGGATGGCTCCCTGCATCCGCCGCTCGACCATCCCTTTTAACGCTTCGTGGTATGCCGTAGCATAGGCATCGGAATATGTGCGGATGAGGATGTGGTTCCGTTCGATGTAACCGAATTTGCGGTCGGGTGAAAATGCGTTATTCAACTTCGCTTCGATATCCAATACGGAATCCACCAATGCATGGCTGTCCCGTACGATGCGCCACGCTTCGTCCACTGGCGAATTCACATATTGCGCACCCCCCACCAGGAAATCATATCCACCGGCAAACAGTTCTGGCAGACGACTTTCCCAAAATGCATGGATGCCTACCTGATTGGTTTTTTGTCCGTTGTAATTGCTGGTTGTATGCAGCGGTACGTGTGCATCGGCGAGATAATGCCCGATATCGGACGAATGACGCAGGATCCGCGGGAGGTTCTTCTCGCTGAAAGCTTTGACCAGTGCAAAATAGCTTCGGTTAATCTGCCAGGGTAGGATGCCCGATAGCAGCAACCGCCGTTCCGAGAATTTTTCCACGGCGGTTGTCCAGTGTACCGGAATCGTGTCGAATGGATACGGACCATATTCATCGGCATCGATGAAGTGTCTGGGCGATTCCGCCGTATCGATGTAACAGCGTTTGTCGGGGTCAATCGCATGTTCGGTCATGTAATCCACATGGGTCTTGTAAAAACCGGCCATGTTTGTAGGCAGTGTAAATACAGCCATCCGATTGATCAGTTTATGAGCATGGAAGCCCCACGACGAGAGCAACACGACGGCAAAAGCAGCTAGGGGTAATAGGTAGATTCGGTTCATGTGCTAAAGTTAGTGCAATAGCAGAAAGATTACAAATTGTTTATCCATTTTTAATGGGATGGTAACGTAAATTGACGTTATTAGACTATAAATTAACAAGTAGTGTGATGAAAAGATTAGTCAATTGGTTTACAAGTTTGAAAAGCCGTATTTTTTTGCGTTTTTTGGCATCAGCATTTAGACATTGACGTTATCTGATAGCTGACAGCTAATACCCAACATCTCAACAATGAAGATACTTTACGCGGTACAGGGTACAGGCAACGGTCATCTCAGCCGGGCGATGGACGTGGTTCCCTGCTTGCAGAATCGGGCAGACGTAGATGTGTTGGTGAGCGGAATCCAAGCCGATCTGGAGCTGCCGTTTACGGTGAAATACCGGATGCATGGCCTCAGTTTTATTTTTGGAAAGAAAGGTGGAGTGGATCTCTGGAAGACATTTATGAGTTCTACCGTGAGGCGGTTGGTCCAGGAAGTGAACACCTTACCCATTGAGCATTACGACTTAATTATCAACGACTTCGAACCGATATCGGCTTGGGCATGTAATACGCGGGACCAGATATGTGTCGGTCTCAGCCATCAAGCTGCCGCAATGGATGCCCAGGCACCCAAACCCAAGGAACAGGATATGCTGGGAAGATTTATTATGCGTAACTACGCACCGGCTACCATCAATTATGGTTTTCATTTCAAACGATATAACGATCGGATATTCACACCGGTTATCCGTCAGCAGGTTCGTCAATTGGATGTGAGCGACCAGGGGCATTATACCGTCTATCTTCCGGCATATGACGATGCCCGATTGCTCAAGCAGCTGATGCGTTTTCCCGATATCCGGTGGGAAGTGTTCTCCAAACACAATAAAACGCCGTTCGTGTCGCGCAATGTGAGCGTGCAGCCCATCGCCAACGAAAAGTTTATCCGGAGCATGGCAACGTCGGCAGGAGTGCTTTGCGGTGCAGGCTTCGAAACGCCTGCGGAAGCTCTTTTCCTCCGCAAGAAACTATTGGTTATCCCAATGAAAAACCAATACGAGCAACACCTCAATGCGGCTGCGCTGGAAGAATTGGGAGTTCCTGTAATAAAAAGTCTGAAGCCCAAAAATGATGTAGCGATTGAAACCTGGCTTAATAGCAAACATGCCGTTTCTGTCGATTATCCCGATTGTACGCAAGCAATCGTTGATAATTTGTTGGAAGTACATCTGCCTAAAACAGCGGTATAAACGATGGTAAAAGAAGATTTCGGGCCACCTTTCGAATGGGGCGTTTCCAGCGCAGCCTTCCAGACGGAAGGAGGCTGGGATACTGACGGCAAGGGACCCTCCATTTGGGACGTGTTTACAAGTCGGAAGGGAAAAATAAAAGACGGGCAACAAGCGCAATCAGCGTGTAATTTCTATCAGGATTATCGGAAAGACATTGCGCTGGTACAAGCAATGCACATTCCAAACTTCCGGTTTTCCATTTCCTGGCCACGTATCTTTCCGGAGGGTACCGGACAACCCAATTTGAAAGGAATGGATTTTTACAGCCGGGTGGTAGACAGTTGCCTGGAACAGGGGATTACCCCTTGGCTGACCTTATATCACTGGGATTTGCCGCAAGCACTTCAAGATAAAGGCGGATGGACCAACCGTGATATCCTTTCGTGGATGGAGGATTATGCGGGTTATGTCGTCCAGCGCCTAGGCGATCGGGTAAAGCATTGGATGGTACTCAATGAACCGACGGTGTATACCGGGGCGGGATATTTTTTTGGTGTGCACGCACCGGGACTGACCGGCCTGCGCAATTTTTTTCCCGCAGCGCATCACGCGGCACTAGCCATGGGCCGGACCGGCCGTGTGATCCGGGCGGAAGTAACCGATGCGATGGTGGGAACAACCTTTTCCTGTTCAAGCATCCATCCGGCAAGTAATCGGCAACGTGATTTGAAAGCGTCAATTCGGGCAGACGCACTGATTAACCGGTTGTTTATTGAGCCGATCTTAGGAATGGGGTATCCCATAAGCGACTTAAAGGCACTAGCCGGCATTGAGAAATATATGCAAGCGGGCGATGAAGCGTCCCTTCCGTTTGATTTTGATTTTATTGGCATCCAGAATTACACACGCGAAGTTGTGGCACGTTCGCTCTTCGTACCCTATCTGCAAGCGCGATTGGTACCGGCAGCAAAACGTAATGTGTTAAACATCACTGCAATGGGATGGGAGGTGTATCCACAGGCTATTTACGAGATGATTAAGAAGTTTAGTGCATATCCGAATATTCCTAAACTGATTGTCACTGAAAATGGAGCCGCATTTGCCGATACAGTGATTGATGGTCAGGTGAAAGACCACGATCGAAAGCAATACATACGGGATCATCTTGCACAAGTTCTTCGGGCGAAACGGGAAGGGCTAAATGTCCATGGCTACTTTGTGTGGACGCTGACTGATAACTTCGAGTGGGCCGAGGGGTATCATGCGAGGTTCGGATTGGTGCATGTGGATTTCGCCACCCAGCAGCGGACCTTAAAAGATTCGGGGAAATGGTATGGTACATTTCTCTCCAATTAACCTGCACATGCAAGGATAGAACACCTGGAAAATACTCACTACTGAGTATTGGATTGGATGTGAAGTCGATGTTCCTTTGCTTTAGGAAAGTAATAAATCAAAATTAATTAATTCTTAAAGAAAAGCAATGAAACATCTATTAATCTATGGTCTCGTTAGCGCCATGCTGGTGTCCTTTGATTCCTGTTCGAAAAAGGAAAACCCCGCGGTAGACGATGACAATCTCTTGATTGGTACTTGGGAAACAGTAAGAGCAGTTGAGCGCGAGTACATCGATGACGAATTATCTTATGAAATCGATACCGAAAATCCCGATGATCATTTTACCTTCGACATGAAGATTCGGTTTATTGATCATAACCGGGTTCGGATCACAGGGGAGGATATAGACGGTACTGTGGAAACGACCTATTCTTTGTCTGCGGATGGTAAAAAATTGTCTATTAAAGATGTGGACGAGGCTTTTGAATCCATTCAAATTAAAAAGCTGACTTCTGCGGATATGGAATGGTTTATAGAAGGGGCAGAGCACATCGATGGTGATGAGGTTGATCGACAAGTTGTTAATTATCAGATGGAAGTCTACTTAAAGCGGGGTAATTAACTCAATTTATATCTCTTCTTGTCGGCAGCAAAATGTAACGTTTTGCTGCCGCTTCTTTTTACGAGTATTTGTCAGCCCAATGACATTTCAATTTACTCGCGGACGAAATTATGTCTGGTTCCTGAATATGGCATGATTTTATACAGGATCTTTTCAGCATTCGTTCATTTCTTTGCGTTTATTTAGATAGTTTGTGACTGAGCTTTTTGATTTTTTGAATAACCTGACCAATCCGGATTGGATTGTCGCTCATGGTGGCCTTTACCTTTTGTTGTTTATCGTCTTTGCTGAAACGGGTATTTTGATTGGTTTTTTCCTGCCGGGTGATCCCATTCTGTTTATTGCGGGCATCATTATCGCAAACGTGACACTTGGACCGGTGGATTCGTTGCTTACGCTTTTATATTGGATTGCAATGATCTCTGCTGCTGGTATATTGGGTAACTTCGTAGGGTATTGGTGTGGTAAATATTTTGGGCATCGGTTGCTCAAGATGGAAGATAACTGGCTTTTCAAAAAGGAGTACATTTTCCGTGCGCAGGAATTTTATCACAAAAGAGGTGGGGTGGCCATCATCCTAGCGCGTTTTCTCCCCGTAGTGCGCACGTTTGCCCCCATTGTGGCCGGTATTGTCGAAATGGATTTCAAGAAATTTGCTTTTTATAATATTGTGGGCGGCATACTCTGGGTAGGTAGCTTAACGACATTGGGTTACCTGTTGGGCGAAAATGAATGGGTACAGCGCAACCTTGAATATGTAATCATGGGGATTGTCATCGCAGCTACTGCGCCGGTGCTGGTTAAGATGATAACGGGGAAAAAGAAAAAAGTAATACCCGCAAACGAACAAGTTTTGGAAGAAGAGTATTAGCTTTGCACAAATTTTTATTTCATTTGTGCTCATGGACACCGACACATCTGCGGCTACCAAAAAACAGGTTTCCGCAACCATTTACCCCGTATTATTCGCGCTGAGTTTCTCACATCTCCTCAATGATACCATCCAATCACTCATTCCGGCCATTTATCCGATTGTCAAGGATTCTTTTCAGCTGAGCTTCTCGCAAATTGGGATCATTACCCTGATTTTTCAATTGTCGTCGTCACTGCTGCAACCGTTGGTAGGTGTGGTGACTGATAGTAAGCCATACCCGTACGCGTTGCCGGTAGGTATGGGATTCAGCCTGACGGGGTTGGTGATGATGGCTTTTGCTCCCAGCTACCATTGGATACTGGTGGCGGTCGCATTTGTGGGAGCAGGCTCGTCTGTATTTCATCCGGAGGCCTCCCGCATGGCGTATGTAGCTTCAGGTGGGCGCCGCGGCTTTGCTCAATCACTCTTTCAGGTGGGGGGCAATGCGGGCAGCGCTATCGGCCCCTTGTTGGCAGCGATGCTGATCGCACCTTATGGCCAATTCAATGTTATCTGGTTTTCATTTGCTGCACTTGCGGCCATTGTGATCCTTTACCGTATCGGCAAATGGTATAAGCCAAAATCCATTCGCAACTATATCCTACGGAAGCATAAAATCAAGGAAGTAGCTCAGCAATCGCTTCCCCGCGGAACGGTTATCTCCTCCATCGTGGTATTGCTGGTACTTATTTTCTCCAAGTATTTCTACATGGCGAGCCTTACCAGCTACTATACCTTTTACCTGATGGATAAATTTGATGTATCCGTGCAGCATTCCCAATTGTATTTATTTGTCTTTCTCTTCGCGGTAGCGGCAGGTACGATGATCGGCGGACCAGTGGGCGATCGGATCGGACGCAAATATGTGATCTGGATTTCTATCCTTGGCGCTTCTCCCTTCACCTTGGCGCTCCCCTATGCAAACTTGTTCTGGACGGTTATTCTGTCATTTGTTATCGGCGTAATCATTGCATCGGCATTTTCGGCCATTCTGGTATATGCCCAGGAATTGCTGCCGGGTAACGTCGGGATGGTATCGGGCCTGTTTTTCGGTTTTGCGTTTGGTATGGGTGGTATCGGTTCGGCGGTACTTGGAAAATTGGCAGATAGCCAAGGAATCGACTATGTCTATCATGTATGCGCATTTTTGCCGCTCATCGGTATTGTAGCAGCCTTTTTACCGAACTTAAGGAAAAGGTCAGGATAAATTTTACGTCATTACTGGTGAGAGATCGGCAAGCTTGTCTATATTTGTAGGCTTGTCATCGTAAAAAATGAAATATATCCACATGAAACCTGCTATGTTAGCGCCTGATGCAAAGGGCGATGAAACCTGCGGAAGCCAGCGGCGAACGCAAGCTCCATCACCGCTGAGGGTAAAAAGTACCGATGGAAATGCAGGATCCATTAGACCACTCAGAACAAACTATTTTCTAATGAAATTTTTAAGTATTGCCGCCGTGGGATGCCTCGCGGTAAGTGCCGGTTCTTTATATGCTCAGCAGCCCGATGCCATAGGTCCATTAAAAAGCCGCAGCGATTCTGTCGCTTATGCGTTTGGCGCTTCCATCGCCCGAGATCTGAAACGCACAGGTATTGAAGAAATAAATGCAACGGTGCTGGCGCAGGCGGTAACTGATATATTTGCGGGCAAAGAAGCCACTTTTGACGAAACAGCGGAACGCGAACTGATTATGGAGGCCATTACGGCCGCCCGTGAAAAAATGGATGCACAACTGAAACAAAAGGCTGATGCGTTTATGGAAAGTAACAAGACAAAACCAGGCATAGTCACTACCGAGTCAGGCCTCCAGTACGAAATTCTCCGCGAAGGGGCAGGCGAGAAGCCCACGTTGACAGATACGGTAACCGTACATTATAAAGGACAGCTAAGCGACGGTAAGGTGTTCGATAGTTCATACGACCGCGGCGAACCTGCTACGTTTACACTCGATCGCGTTATCGAAGGGTGGCAAGAGGGAATACAACTGATGCCGCAAGGTGCACAGTATCGTATTTACATACCCTACGAGCTTGGATACGGGGAGCGTGGCGCCGGACAGGATATTCCACCTTACAGTGCCTTGATTTTTGAGGTTGAGCTAATTTCGGTCAAAAAGGGAGCAGAAGAAGCGCCCAGTTTAACCGATCCGGTCGAAGAGCAAGCTAAACGCAACTAAGTGTGCGAAATGAACCCATTAGGTAAATCGGATTTACAGGTAAGCCCCGTGAGCTTCGGATGTATGTCGCTCGGGGAGAATGCTGCCCTGTACAAGGATCTGCTTCGGAAAGCAGCGGAGGCAGGGATCAATTATTTCGATACAGCCGATTTATATCAAAAGGGGCTGAATGAGGTTTATGTGGGGGAAACACTTAAACCGATACGGAAAGATGTCATCATCGCAACCAAAGCAGGCAACCAATGGCGTCCCGATGGTACCGGGTGGGACTGGAATCCGAGCAAGGAATACATTCTTAAATGTGCCGAACAGAGTTTAAGGCGACTTAAGACCGATTACATCGATCTTTACCAATTGCATGGCGGCACCATTGATGACCCGATTGATGAGACCATAGAAGCATTTGAGCTGCTCAAGAAGCAGGGGAAAATCCGCTGGTACGGTATATCTTCGATCCGGCCCAATGTGATCCGGGAATACGTAAAGCGCTCGAATATCGTTAGTGTCATGATGCAGTATAGTTTGCTTGATCACCGACCGGAAGAGGAAGTGCTGAACCTTTTGCATCAACACGATGTCAGTGTAATTTGCCGGGGCGCCGTTGCGCAGGGATTATTGTTGAACAAACCTGCCGATAACTACCTGCAATATACCGATGGTGAGGTGGCAAGGGCTGCTAAAATCCTGACAAAGATAGCGGCTGAATCGGGGCTAACCAATTTGGGTGCGGCATTGGGCTATGTGTGGGCACATCCGGCGGTAGCTACCGCCGCACTCGGCATACGGACATCGGCACAATTGGATGAAGCGATCCTTGCATCGCGCCATGCGGCGCCACTATCCGATGTGCAACGCACAATCCTACGCCAATCGGTGCGTTCGTTTTGTTACGAAGCGCACCGGTGATGGGAATTTTAGATTTGCGATTTTTAGATTTACGATTTTAGATTACAATTATGAAGATGAAAAAACAGTTAAAATTAATGACCCTGATGGGGTTTGTTGTACTTGCAGCAAGTATAACCGTGTCATATGCCCAGCAGCCGGAAAAGAAGTTGGGCTGGTCCCTTTCCACCCAGACCTATACGTTCAATCGGTTTAGTTTTTTTGAAGCGGTGGATAAAACGTTGGAGGCCGGTTTAAACAGTGTTGAAGCCTATCCCGGACAGAAATTAGGCGGTGGAATGGAGGGTGAGATGGATTATAACATGGATGCTGCGCAACGGAAAGCTATTTTGCGCGCACTGAAGAAGAAAAAGGTAAAACTATGTGCATTCGGTGTGGTAAACGGCAATACCGAGGAGGAATGGAAACAGATATTCGAGTTTGCGAAAGCGATGGGTATTAAAGTAATCAATTCGGAGCCCGATGAAAAGTTCATGCCTTTGATTGGTCAGCTTGCCAACCAGTATAAAATTAAACTGGGCATCCACAACCATCCCCAGCCTTCCCACTACTGGGATCCCAAGGTGGTATTGGCTGCCGTGGCGAAGGCAAACAGCCCCTACGTTGGTGGCTGTGCGGATGTGGGGCACTGGGTAAGATCGGGGCTTGATCCCCTGGAATGCCTCAAGCAGTACGAAGGTCATCTGGTAAGCCTTCATTTTAAGGATCTATCAGAAAAATCGAGTGAAGGACACGATGTGCATTGGGGAACAGGAGTGTGCGATGTGGAAGGATTGATCGCTGAATTAAAAAGACAGGGATTCAAGGGCAACCTATCCGCCGAATATGAGCACAACTGGGAAAATAATGTGGGCGATGTTGCGGAAAGTGTGAAAAACTTCCGTGCGATCCTTACACAATAACAGTCCCAAACTCATTATAATAAAAAACCACAAAACTCATTGTGGTTTTTTTTGTGCCAATAGTTTTTCGAGATCTTCGGGCGTATCGACCGCAAGTGTTTCGAAGGTGGTTTCAGCGGTTTGGATGTGATAGCCATTTTCCAGCCAACGCAGTTGCTCCAACGATTCCGCACGTTCCAGTGAAGAAATGGGTAATTTCGTCAGCTCTGCCAATACGTATGTACGGTACCCATAGATGCCGATGTGCTTGTAATAGGTATGTAGGTAGGGCCAGTCCTGCGAAGGAGCGTTACGGAAATAAGGGATGGTCTGCCGACTGAAATATATGGCCTTTCCAGCACGATCGATCACCACTTTAGGAATGTTGGGATTAAACAGAACATCCATCGTCGTAATCCGTTTGATAAGTGTTGCAATCTGTACCTCTTGTTTCAAGAAACAATCGACCAACAGATCGATTTGCTCGGGATCGATATAGGGCTCATCGCCCTGGATATTGATGGCTATGTCAAACCCGGGGGTGGCGGCGATCACCTCCGCACAGCGATCTGTTCCGCTTTGATGGGTTTCGGCCGTCAAGACGACCGGCGCTCCGAAAGCACCTACATGAGCGCGTATGCGTTCGTCGTCCGTTGCGACAACCACGGCATCGAGCCGTTTACTTTTGATAGCTTGCTCGTATACGCGCTGGATCATACTCTTTCCTGCAATGTCAACGAGGGGTTTTCCCGGGAAACGGGTGGAGGCATAACGCGCCGGGATAATACCAATGGATTTTAGCTGGGACATGCGATTAAAATAATCCAAATAATTCGGTTTCAATTTTCTGGATCACAAATCCGAGGTCGTCCCGGCTATTGGCGAAATCTAATTTGTCTTTATCTAAAATGAGTAATTTTCCATCCTTATAGTTTTTGATCCATTTCTCATATTTGGCATTAAGCTTCGACAAATAATCGAGCCGTATATTTGCCTCATATTCCCTGCCTCGTGTTTGTATATTTTCCACCAGCGTTGGAACAGAAGCCCTCAGGTAAATGAGTAAATCGGGTGCCTTGATGTAAGAAATGATGCTTTCAAAAATATTGCTGTAATTCTCAAAATCACGGGCGCTCATCAAACCCATGTCGTACAGATTTTCTGCAAAAATATAGGCATCTTCGTAGATCGTTCGGTCCTGGATGATATGGGTTTCTTTTTGCTGCAATTGTACAATATGCCGAAACCTACTGTTTAAAAAATAAATCTGGAGATTAAATGCCCAGCGTTTCATGTCGCTGTAAAAATCTTCCAGATAGGGATTGTCATCAACCGCCTCAAATTGCGGCTCCCAATTGAGATGATTGGCCAGCAACTTGGTAAGTGTTGTTTTTCCGGCTCCAATATTTCCTACGATAGCAATGTGCATATACTAAAGTCAAAAGTTCTGAAAAGTCCGGAGGTCCGGAAGTCAGAAAGACCGGAAGACCGGAAGTTAAATCTGATAGCTAATAGCTGTTGTCTAATGTAACCTAAAATTTCCTGAAACCGATAATTTCGCGTACATCCGCCACGGTTTTGCGGGCACTTTCCTGTGCTTTTTCGTTTCCGTGCCTAATTACTTTGCTAATATAGTCGTTATCATTGGAAATGTCATGGATGCGTTCGCGTACAGGGGCAGTTGCTGTAATCATGTCTTCGGCCAACTGTTTCTTGAGATCCCCATAACGGATTTGACAGGTATTGTACAGTTCGTCGAAATGGGTTACCGTATCGGGCGTGGATACCGCTTCCATCAGCGTGAAAAGGTTCTGTATTGCCTCCGGTTTTGGTTGGTTGGGGGTGGTCGGTCCACTGTCTGTCACCGCCCGCATCACTTTTTTCCGGATCACTTCTGGCGAGTCGGATAGGTATACGGCATTCCCTTCGCCTTCGGATTTACCCATCTTCCCTTTCCCATCCAAGCCCGGTATTTTGACCAGCTGTTTGCTGAACGAGAATGCATGAGGCTCGGTAAAATAATCCGTGTTATACATGCGGTTGAACCGGTTGGCAAACGTACGTGTCATTTCGAGGTGCTGTTCCTGATCTTTGCCTACGGGAACTTTTACCGCGTGATGCAGCAGGATATCGGCAGCCATTAAAACCGGATAGGTGAGTAGGCCGGCATTTACGTTATCCGGATTCGCACGTACTTTATCTTTGAAGGATGCCGCCCGCTCAAGTTCACCGATATAAGCGTTCATGTTGAGGTAAAGATAGAGTTCTACCACTTCGGGCACGTCGGATTGAATATAAATCGTGGCCAACTCCGGATCGATGCCGGCAGCAAGATATTCCACCATCACCTGCCGTACATTCGCATATAAATCTCCCGGGGTGGGGTGGGTCGTCAGTGAATGCAGGTCGGCAATAAAAAAATAGCAGTTATATTCATGCTGCATTTTCACAAAGCTTTGGACTGCGCCGTAGTAGTTTCCCAAATGAAGTTTTCCGGTACTGCGGATACCGCTTACAACTGTTTCCATATTGGCGGCGAAAATAAGGAATTATTAGCTAAATTGGATGTGCGGAATCAAGCTGTCGGTCATTGTATTGTCAATGTGGATAATCAAAACTTCGTTTGTCGCCTGTTTGTGGGCTATTATCTTTATTTTTGTCATCGAATGGAAAAAATTGATGGGAAATGGAAGCACTTGTAAAACCAACATATAAAAAGCCGGGACCGGATGACTTTTTTAAGAAACTTCAAAAGGAAGTACAGGAGAAGGTATTGAGTGATAAACGTATCCAACGCCGGAATGTGATGAAAACATACTTTCTGCTTTTTTTGTATGTAAGCTTTTATGCAGGCATTCTTTTGTTTGGAAATTACACGCCACTACTGTTCCTGTTTTACATCTTGTTGGGTTTTTCGATGATCATGCTGTTCATTAACGCCTTCCACGATGCTGCGCACGGCGCGGTGTTCAAAAAGCGGAAAGACAACCAACGGTTCATGTATGTACTGGAATTTTTCGGTAGCAACAGCTGGTTATGGGGAAAGCGTCATAATGTATTGCATCATCCGTACCCGAATATCCAGCACTGGGATACCGATATTAAACAGAGTGACCTAGTACGGATATTTCCGGATAGTGAATACCTGAATCAACATCGGTATCAGCATATTTATATGTTTCTGCTTTATCCGTTATATACCCTCAATTGGTTGTTTATCCGGGATTTCAAGGATTTTTTTGGTACCAAAGACAACTATGTAAAGCGGATCATGAAAATTCCAGGTGTTGAATATTACAAGTTGTTTGCTGCAAAAATAGTTAACTTGTTTTACCTGGTTGGAGTTCCGGTCCTGGTACTGAGCCAGCCCTGGTATATCGTGGTTCTTGGATGGTTGTGTATGCATATTTTCGGAAGCTTGCTGGGAGTTATCGCACTTATATCTACACACGTGGACGAAACGGCTATTTTTCCATTGCCACCTGCAGATGGGAAGATGGATGTAACCTGGGCAGAACATCAAATGATGGTGACCAAAGATTTCAGTGCGGATAATCGGTTGGCCAATTTCCTGTTCGGAGGGTTCACGCATCATGTTGCGCATCACTTATTTCCTCACGTGGCACATACGTATTATCCCTATATTACACCAATTATCAAGCGCTACGCGAAGGAATACGATTTGCCTTATACGTGTTACCCTGCTATTAAAGCGGTGCGGTCGCACTTTGTGCTGTTAAAGAAGCAAGGGTCGGGCGAGAATTTATTTCAGCACGGGGAGTTATAATTTTTTGGCTTCCTCCCAGAAGACGTCCATTTCTTCAAGCGTCATTTCTTTCAGCTGCTTGCCCGTTTCTTTTGCGCGAGTTTCAAGGTAAGTGAAACGCTTGATGAATTTTTTATTGGTCCGTTCCAATGCATTTTCCGGATTAATTCCTACAAACCTTGCGTAATTAACCAGCGAGAATAACAGGTCTCCGAATTCGGCTTCTGCCTTTTTGGTGTCGATGGCCCTTGATTCGGAAACGTCAAATTCCTGCTTGAATTCTGCTAGTTCTTCTTCCACCTTTTGCCATACCTGTGCTTTTTCTTCCCAATCAAACCCCACACCACGTACCTTATCCTGTATCCGGTACGCCTTTACGAGAGCCGGCAGCGAACGAGGAACACCTGTCAATACCGATTTGTTGCCTTCCTTGAGTTTGAGCTGCTCCCAATTACGTTTAACATCTTCTTCATTCGTTACATCCACGTCGCCGTAAATATGCGGATGTCGGGAGATCAGTTTTTCGCACACGGTGTTCAGCACGTCTACGATATCAAAGGCTCCTTGTTCTTCCGCAATACGCGCATAAAACACCAAATGCATCATGAGATCGCCCAGCTCTTTTTTCACCTCATCAAGATCGTTATCTAGGATGGCATCGCCTAATTCATACATCTCTTCAATGCTGAGATGGCGCAACGATTCCATGGTTTGTTTCCTGTCCCACGGACAGTCTGTTCGCAAGGTGTTCAGCACAGTAAGTAAACGTTCAAATGCTTTTGCCGGGGTTTGTTGCGGTGAGGGAGGGGTGTGGGACATGATCGTGTTGTTTCCCGGCAAAGATAGTGAAATGAGATTTGTTTGTACGCGATTATGAAATACTTACTTCCTGATGGGTTTTCTGGATCTGTAGCTGTAGGATGAGGTCGGTAAGTTGGTTAATGATACTTTCCAATGCTGCCTCCGCGGGTATTTCGCCACTGCGAACGTCGATCTCCATTTTTCGCAGTTGGAAGGCTATTTTGTCAGCGCCGATTTGTGCAGTACGTCCGGCAAGGCGGTGCAGTAGGAGTTCAACGCCGGCCGAATCTTGTGTTTTATAGTTTTCTCTCAGCGCAGTAATATCGTCCGTGGTATCGCGTGTATAGAGCGCAATGATGTCGTTGGTTTGTTTTTCGTTGTCTGCAAATTGCTGGAGAGCTGCACGCGTATGTTTGGTTGCGACGTGCGTTGGCGTAATGTTTAACAAACGCAGTAAATCGGCCTCTTTAAATGGTTTGAGTAACAATCCATCAAATCCTTGGGCGAGAATCTGTTCTTGTTCTTCCGGTAGTACCTGCGCAGTACACGCGTAAACCATTACGCCATCCATCCCGTTTTTTTTACGCAATTCACGATTCAATTCCATCCCGTTCATTTCCGGCATCCGGATGTCCATTAATACGGTTTTAACTTGGGGATCCCAATCGGCCGACAATACCTCGTTCGGAGAAGTGAAACAACGAAAGGGGATGTGGTACTTGTTAAGGATATTTTTACAAAGTCCGAGGATGAGGCGGTCGTCGTCGATGATCCAGATATGCCCTTCAAAGGGTTTTGCGTGGTGTTGTTTGATTTGGGGAGAAGCTTCCGGGGTTACGATTCTGGAGGTTTTGAGCGGAATGTTTACTTTAAAAACCGATCCGTACCCTTTTTTGCTTTCCACACGGATATCGCCATCCATGCTTTCGCAGATTGCTTTTACGATACTTAGTCCGAGACCGCTGCCGAAATACACCCCGGAGTTGGCATTTTCCGATTGTTCAAAGTCATTAAAGATCCGTTCCAGATCTTCAGTAGGTATTCCCTTGCCGGTATCCTTAACGACAATATTCAATTCAGTCTTTTCAGTATAGACTACTGTACTAACGTTGAGGGTTACTTTACCTTGGTCGGTAAACTTGATGGCATTGCTCAAGAGGTTGAAAAGGATCTGTTTGATTCGGAATGCGTCGCCTATAACGTCCCCTGATCCCAGAATACGGGTGTTGAATTTCAAGGTTAACCCTTTAGCCTGTGCTTGCGTTTTCATCACCGTAACTACACTGTTAGCTAATTCTTCTACGGAAAAGGTTTTTTCATTGAGCACAATCTTGCCCGAAGTAATCCGGCTGTAATCCAGAATCTCATTCACAATTTGAAGAAGGTGTTCTGACGATTGATAGATGGCATCTATTTTGGTATCTTCCACCGAATGCTCTTGCTTTAGTTGCTCGGAATATCCAATGATGGATTGGAGGGGTGTACGTAGCTCGTGGCTCATGTTGGCAAGAAAGCGCTGTTTAGCGGCAGCGTGATATTCCGCTTCCTCTTTTGCGGCTTCCAACGCCAACCGATATGCATTGTTCCGACGGATATCGCCCAAAATCAAATACAGCATAATGGTCGTAATGATGAAAAAGGCAACGAAAATCGCGCTGATCCGCCATACACTTTCATTTACGACAGATTTTGCCTGCTGGTTGTCTATTTCCATCTGTTGCATAGCTTCGTTTTCCACGGAATGAAGGATGCTAAGCATGTTGCTGATCAGCGTATTGCTGGCGAAGGTCAGCTCGATTTCACGGCTTACGAATTGTTCGCGCTGCTGTTGCTGTAGCGTCTGAAAATGCTGAACCGCACTGTCGATGCGGGCCAGTGTGCTGTCGCGCTGCATGGCATGGATGGTGTCCACCACGGTTTCCAGTTCTTCCTGAACCATCCGGCGTTCTTCGACAACCGGCAGGGGCTGCTCTTGTTTTTTTCGTCCGAAAAGACGGGAGAAAAAACCGCGGTCATCGCTATCTATAGGCACGGTGCTGACAGTGCTTGTATCTCCGGCAATGGTGGTGGTGCGCCGTTTTCGCTCAGTCGTTACCACCTTGCTATCAGGGCCGGGTTCGTAAAAAATATCACTCAGCAGTTGTAATTGCTCAGAAAACTCACGGCTGTCCACCACTTTTTCACGTACTTTTACATACGATTTAAATAGGTTGTCTCGCTGCCGCAGCAGCATTTTAATAGAGTCAATCCGAGCTTGTTGGACGGAGCTACCCTCATAGGATTGGCTGAGTGAGTCCAGCGACAACAGAATTTTTGCGGATTCTCTTGAAAAGCTCTTATAAGAGGTGCCGTTTTCCAAAAATGCTTGGGAACGTTGCAGTTGATCCAACCGCATGATATCTCTCGAAATACGGCTGACACGTTCCAATTTCGGGTCGGGAGTGGTGATGCTATCTACGGTATCCATCATTTCCGTGAAGGCCACCCGGCTGATAATCCAAGCCAATACTAATGCAATCGCACAGGATACGAAAACAAAAATAACTTTGCGTCGCACACTTTCTGTGGATTGTATGTTTCGGGTAGGCATCGAGTATTTCCCAATTTTTAAGTAAAGTTACCAAAAATTGTGCTAAAAAAGGCGATGGTCGGTAATCAGCTATCAGCCGACGGGCCGATAGCTGACAACCCTTAAAACGTGGGAGGTGTCGAATCCAGATCGGAATCCAGGAAATCGGTGATCATGGGGATCAGCCAATCGGTCCGCTGCATCATACCAATATGGGAGGTGCCAGGGAGAATAGCCAGCGCACTATCTAGGTTAAGATGTTCAAGCAGGCCGGATACATCGTCTGCCATGCTTTCGTAACTGAGTTCGCGGGATATATCCCGTGTTCGGCCATGGCCTTGCATTTCAGGTACGATTACTTTCCGGTCAGTAGCCAGCAAGGGTATGATATGTGCCCAGTTCATGGGTATATTCATAAAGGATCCGTGCAGCAATACGATAGGTTTCCCCTCCCCATGTACCTCATAGTACATTTTTAACCCATTTATGTCTGCATACCCGCGGTCGACCTGTACAGTGGATGGGTTAGCAATGGAGTCCCGGTTTTTTGTCGCTATGTTTTGGCCTTCTTGGGAGCCAGGTTGGCAGGAAACCGCTATTGCTAGGGCCACAGCGAAATAGAGACGGGTCTTGAGATGGTTGTTCATGAGAGGCTTGTTCATATGCGAGATTGTTTGTGCAATACAAATTTCGGCAAGAACATCGGATCGGTTGCTGTGTGTCTGCGACAATAGAAGGGGCAAATAGCGACAGGCAATTGACAAATCGGCTACCAGCAGGGGGCTGATAGCCGATTACCGATCGCTGATAGCCGCCTATTGATTCAAAAACACAAACTTGTTATCAAACATATCCAACTTGATGTGGCTTTCTTTGTCGACTTTGCCCGCCAGGATCTCCTTGGATAGCTCGTTGAGAATGTGTTTCTGGATGACGCGTTTCAGCGGACGAGCACCGTATTGTGGGTCATAGCCCAGTTGCGCCAACCAATCCAGCGCCTCATCGCTGGCGGTGAGCTGAATGCCCATTTCAGCAAGTTGCTCTTGCACGTTGGCAAACTGCATGTGCACGATCTTGCCCAGTTCTTCCCGGCTGAGCGGAGCAAACATGATCACCTCGTCAATCCGGTTGAGGAACTCGGGCCGTATGGTCTTTTGGAGCAATTCATATACTTCGCTCTGCGTTTTTGCCATGATTTCATCCTTATTGCTTTCATCCAATTGGCTGAAATTTTCCTGAATGAGGTGCGATCCGATGTTCGATGTCATGATGATGATCGTATTTTTGAAGTTTACGATCCGGCCCTTGTTGTCTGTAAGGTGTCCGTCGTCCAAAACCTGCAACAGGATGTTGAAGACATCGGGATGCGCTTTTTCAATTTCATCCAGCAACACGACGGCATAGGGGTGGCGCCGGATGGCTTCCGTCAGCTGACCGCCTTCGTCGTATCCCACATATCCCGGAGGCGCACCGATGAGACGGGAAACCGAATGGCGTTCCTGATACTCGCTCATATCAATACGTACCAGGGATTGTTCGTCGTTGAATAGAAACTCAGCGAGCGCTTTAGCCAACTCGGTTTTCCCTACACCCGTAGTACCCAAGAAAATAAACGAACCGATCGGGCGACGTTTGTCGCTGAGGCCCGCGCGGGATCGCCGTATGGCATCGGAAATAGCCTCGATAGCTTCTTCCTGACCAGCCACCCGCTTGTGTAACTCTTCTTCCAGATGCAGTAATTTCTCACGTTCACTCTGCACCATTTTAGTCACCGGAATTCCCGTCCACCGCGATACCACTCCCGCAATGTCCTCTGCAGTAACCTCTTCCTTCAGCATCCGGCTGTCGCTCTGCTTTTCGGCAAGCTCTTTTTTCAATATTTCCACTTTATCCTGCGACTCCTTGATCCGGCCGTACCGGATTTCGGCCACACGACCGTAGTCACCTGCCCGTTCGGCTTGATCGGCCTCTATTTTGTAGTTTTCGATCTGTTCGAGCTCTTGGTTGATCGTATCTACGAGCGTTTTTTCGCTCTGCCATGCTGCGCGCAGGGAATCCCGTTCGGCGCTGAGGTTAGCAATTTCCTTGCTCAGTTCGTCAACCTTTTTCGCATCTTTCTCCCGTTTGATTGCCTCCCGTTCGATTTCCAGTTGCATGATGCGCCGTTCGATCTCGTCTACCGCCTCGGGCACGGAGTCCATTTCCAGCCGAAGCTTGGATGCAGCCTCATCCATGAGGTCGATAGCCTTGTCTGGCAGGAACCGATCGGCGATGTAGCGTTGTGATAGTTCGACAGCAGCGATGATGGCTTCGTCCAGGATGCGTACCTTATGGTGGGTTTCATAACGCTCTTTCAGTCCGCGAAGGATGGAAATGGCATCCTGCGTATCAGGTTCTTCTACCATCACTTTCTGAAAACGGCGCTCCAATGCCTTGTCCTTTTCGAAGTATTTCTGGTATTCGTTGAGTGTCGTGGCACCAATAGCCCGCAGTTCCCCGCGGGCCAGTGCCGGTTTGAGGATATTGGCGGCATCCATGGCTCCTTCGCCTCCACCGGCTCCGACCAATGTATGGATCTCATCAATAAAGAGGATGATTTCTCCGTCGCTCTGCGTTACTTCCTTCACCACCGCTTTGAGGCGCTCTTCAAATTCACCCTTGTATTTGGCTCCGGCAATGAGGGCACCCATATCCAGGGAGAACACCGTTTTTGTCTTCAGGTTTTCGGGTACGTCACCCTTGATGATTCGGTGTGCAATACCCTCGGCGATAGCCGTCTTTCCCACACCCGGCTCACCCACAAGAATGGGGTTGTTTTTCGTACGGCGCGACAAAATCTGGATAACCCTGCGGATTTCCTCATCGCGACCGATAACGGGATCCAATTTTCCCGATTCGGCATCTTCATTGAGGTTACGTGCGTATTTATTGAGCGCATTGTAGGTGGCCTCCGCATTCTGGTCAGTTACGCGTGCGTTACCCCGTAAGTCAGTAATTGCTTTTTTAAGGTCTTTTTCCGTTACACCTTGGTCTTTCAGGAGCGCTGCGGTATTATCGCCCGCGTTCAGGATGCCTAATAAGATGTGTTCAATGGATACAAATTCGTCTTTAAATTCCTTCAAATAAGATTGGGCCTTTTGCAAGGCGGTGTTGGTTGATGAAGCAAGGTAGATGTTACTACCGCTTACCTTCGGAAATGCATCGATTTGCTTGTCAAGCGCTTCCTCCACATGCTTCACATTTACATTCAATTTTTTGAGCAGATGGCTGACCACATTTTCATCTACCAGCAACAGCCCTTTCAGCAGGTGTGCCGTCTCGATGGATTGCTGTTGGTTGCCCACTGCAATCTCCGAAGCCTTTTGGATGGCTTCCTGTGCTTTGATTGTATAATTGTTGAAATTCATGATCTGTAATTTATACCTGTGTAATCAAAACAAGTACCATGGGCGATTTGATTGCTGAATCGGAAATTTTGTCTTGGTTTGTTGAAATGATGCTGAATAATTGTCTGATCGCTAACGGATTATACTGAAAAAATAGCAGTTTTCGTGGAATGGTGGCGTTTTGTTGTTTCGGATAACGATAAAAAATAGTTATACATAAATTTCTTATGTATATAGGAAACCTATATATTTGCTATATGAGTTCGGCAAAGCTATTAAAGGGCACACTTCAGACCATTATTTTAAAGTTGCTCGAAGACCATGATAAAATGTACGGCTACGAGATTACTCAAAAAGTAAAGCAGCTGAGCGACGGGGAATTCAAACTCACTGAAGGGGCATTATATCCTGCGTTACACAAATTAGAGGCGGATGGCCTACTCGAAACCAGTACCGAATTGGTGGATGGGCGTATGCGCAAATACTACGCGCTTTCTCCGCAAGGTAAAGGTGAGGTAAAAGAAAAAATGAATGAAGCTGCTATTTTCATTGAAAAGCTGCAATTGGTGTTAAATCTTAAACCCGCTGTATCATGAAGTTGAGCAAACAACAACTGGAACACCTCCGGCCATTTATCCGTCAGCAAGGCTTTACAGCGGTCGATCTCCAAATGGAGATCATCGATCATGTCGCCTGCAGCATTGAAGAGAAAATGGGTGAAGATCCTGCGGTAACCTTTGAAGAGGCGCTGCAACAGACCCATGCGGAATTCGGTGTGTTTGGATTTAGGACACTGAAAGAAGCGATGACCAACTCGCTTCGTAAGAAATATTTTCGTCAAATGTCGCTTGAGTTGAAACAGTGGTTGTCTTTCCCTACTGTGTTGGCGGTAGGAGGTCTCGCCTTGGTATTATACCAGCTATTTTTTCTCATTACCACACCTTGGCTGTATGTGATTACGGGTTCCGTCCATTTTGCGTTTTCAATAGGCACGTTTGTATACACTTGGTGGTTAAAACGCAGGTATCGTAGGCTGATGGCCATGCAGTTCGCCACTCAATTTGTATATCTACCAACTTATCTCTTCTACATTGGCGGAGGGTGGTCGGCGATTTCTAATCAATTTACCCTTTATCCGGAAGAAGCCTGGATTTATGCGTGCCTTTTCGCGTGCGTCACCTTATTTTTTGCATTTCTTTTTGCGGCGTATTTCCGGATCACGTCATATGCTATCCAGAGGTGTCGGGAGTTTGAACGGCATGATGTTTTGCTAAGACGACCTGATTGATTAATTTGTTTGGTGTTTTATAGCAACTTTCTTTAAGTTTGACTAACAAATTGATAACCATAGAAAAAACGTAAAATATGAAAGTAGGTAAAATCAAGAAGACACTTCCTTTTATCCCGGAAATTTTGCTGTTAGTAGCGGCGATTGTCTGTCTCCTTGGCGAATGGATAGAGGCGTCGTCCTTTAATGGAATAATGGCTTTTGGCATACTGACAATTGCCGTCCTATTGATCTGGAAGAATAAATATCTCGCCCTTACGATCGCTGTTTTATTGGGAGGCGCAAGCGTTTATTTTCTGTTGGCATTACTTTCGGAGTTCGGTGAATTTCCGGCGGGGAATCAAGAGAGGTGGCAAATGTTACTGATTGGAAGTACCATTTTCGGTTCATTGTTGGTGGCCGCGCTGATCATGCCCAGAAAATACTTTGCTAGATAGAGAAACCTAATCAGCTAGGAGCCGTTAGAGCATCGACTATAAAGCTGTCGTAGATAACCGTAGTCGGCGATGACAATTAACGATATTAAAAATGTTAAGGTAGGCACGGCAGAGTGGACAATCATTGCGGGAATTTTTTAAAATTGCGATACGGGATATTTAATCGTACATCTGGATAGTCGCGAAAAATTAACGGCGATCAAGGCTGTGCTGAAAGCTTTGAAGATTGATGTTGAGGAGAGCAAAACAGTCTATAACGCTGATTTTATTGCGAAAATGCAGGAAGGTGAAGAGGATATTAAGGCGGGCCGTACAGTGAAAATGACACTGGACGAACTATGGAAATGGAATTCACCCGGCGCGCATTTAAGGAATGGGAAGAATGGAGGGAGGCAAATAGTCAAGGCGAATAAACCGTGAACACCGTTACGTTTATGAGGTGCGAGGTAATATCGTATATGTCTTTTCCTTAAAAGGACATTATATCTACTAATTATTCTCTCGATCAAATCAAAACGATCCTACTAAAAATTCGGCTTGAGCAAATACTTATCATAAAACCGGAAGATATGGCCGGCAGCCTCTTCGGCTGTGTCCACCAATCGGTACAGGTTGAGGTCTTCGGGACTGATGTTGCCTTCTTCAAGCATTCTTTTTTTGACCCAATCAAATAGCCCACCCCAGTATTCCTGACCGACCAGCACAATCGGAAACCGAGCGATTTTTCCGGTTTGGATCAACGTAATGGCTTCAAAAAGTTCGTCCATGGTACCGAATCCACCGGGTAGGACGATAAACCCTTGGGAATACTTCATGAACATGACTTTCCGTACAAAGAAATAATTGAACTGTAGAAGTTTATCCCGGTCTATGTACGGATTGTGGAATTGCTCAAAGGGGAGTTCGATGTTAATGCCGACCGATTTCCCCCCCGCTTCGTATGCACCTTTGTTAGCGGCCTCCATAATGCCCGGTCCGCCTCCAGACACGACGCCATATCCGCGCTCAGTGAGCAGTCGGGCGATATCTTCGGCCAGTTTATAATTTTTATGGTCCTGTGCCGTCCGGGCCGACCCGAACATGGATACACAGGGGCCGATCTTGGCCAGTTTTTCGAACCCATCTACAAATTCGGCCATGATCTTGAAAATCTGCCAGGAATCCTTCACCTTGATCTCCTGCCAGGTTTTGTTTTCAAAGGCCCGCATGATTTTATCTTCTCGCGTTCTTGCCATCGTCGGTGATTTTGATTTTCGCTAAAGTAGTAATTTTTCACGCAAACGATGGATACAGATAACTCGGATCAAACAGATTGATATGGATTTTTCTTTCGGACCTTCCGACTTTCCGACTTCCGGACTAAACAACTATCTTTGTTCCATGAACTTTTCCTCCAAGCTGCTGGAACAAGCGGTGATTGAGTTTGGGCGTTTACCCGGAGTAGGGCAGAAGACCGCTTTGCGCCTGGTACTGCACCTGTTGAAGCAACCTGAGGCCGATGTCGTGCGATTTACAGAGGCATTGAATCGGCTGAAACAGGAAATCCGGTATTGCACTACCTGCCATAATATTTCCGATCATACAATTTGCGAGATATGCGCTTCGCACAAGCGTGACAAAGGACTGATCTGTGTGGTTGAGGATACGCGCGACGTGATGGCCATCGAGAACACCAATCAGTATCAAGGCGTATACCACGTGCTGGGCGGACTGATCTCACCCATGGATGGCGTCGGCCCGTCGGATCTCCAGATCGATAGCCTTGTCAAACGCTTGGAGGCCGGAGAGATACATGAAGTGATTTTGGCGCTGAGCGCCACCATGGAAGGCGATACCACCATCTTTTACCTGTATAAGAAACTTAAAGATTTCGGCGTGGAGATCAGTACGATTGCGCGCGGTATTGCCTTTGGTGGTGAGTTAGAGTATGTGGATGAAGTAACCCTTGGCCGATCGATTGCTACCCGTGTGCCTTATGAACGGAGTATTGCATAGATGGAAGAACTGGACTATATCAGCAAAAACAGGCAGTCGTGGAACAATCGCGTGGATGTGCATGTCCAATCCGCGTTTTATGATAACGAGCGCTTCCTCCAGGGGAAATCTTCGCTGAATTCAATTGAACTCGAATTGTTGGGTGACGTTACAGGAAAGTCCATCCTGCATTTACAATGTCATTTTGGACAAGACAGTATTTCGTTGGCCCGAATGGGAGCCTCCGTCACCGCTGTCGACCTCTCGGATAAGGCCATCGAAAAAGGTCGGCTGTTTGCTGAACAGGTGGGCGTGGCTGTTGATTTTGTTTGTTGCGATATTTACGATTTGCCCGATCACTTGGATAGGCAGTTTGATATTGTATTCACCAGTTATGGCACCATTGGGTGGCTTCCGGATCTGGGCAGGTGGGGAACTGTCGTGTCACGTTTCCTAAAATCGGGAGGTAAGTTTGTATTTGTGGAATTCCATCCGGTGGTGTGGGTGTTTGATGATGATTTTGAGCGTATCACCTATCCGTACTCCGGTTCTGAGCCGTTTATCGAAACACAATCGGGTACGTACGCCGACCGAGATGCATCCATTGAAACCCAATACGTTTGCTGGAATCATGGAATCGGGAACGTGTTGCAAGCATTGATAAGTGCCGGACTTGAGCTTATTTCCTTTGAAGAATTTGACTATTCTCCCTACAATTGCTTTAAACATATGGTTGAATACGAGCCGGGAAAATTCCGAATCGAACAATTGGGTAACAAAATTCCGATGGTGTATGCATTGAAAGCTCTTCAGAAAAACAGACCGTGAAAGAATTGGGAAACAAAACAGTCATTATTACCGGCGCCTCTTCCGGCATCGGGTTAGCCTGTGCAGAGGCATTCGCGCGGCAGGGGGCGTCTCTCGTGTTGGGGGCAAGGCGCTATGTCGACTTATGTGCCATCGCTCAGTCTTTGGAGACCCAATATGGTATCCGCGTCGTGGCAGTGCAATGTGATGTAGCGAAAGAAACGGATTGCCAGGTGCTGATACAACAAGCGGTGACCACCTTTGGTGGGGTGGATGTATTGGTAAACAATGCGGGTATCAGTATGCGCGCGCTTTTTACTGATTTGGATCTGGCGGTGTTACACAGATTGATGGATGTCAATTTTTGGGGTACGGTATATTGCACCAAGTACGCCATGGACGAATTGGTGCGCAATAGGGGATCCGTCGTGGCGGTTTCGTCCATTGCCGGTTACCGGGGCTTACCGGGGCGAACAGGGTATTCTGCCTCCAAATTCGCCATTCATGGGTTCATGGAATCGTTGCGCGTCGAAAACCTGAAAACCGGGCTGCATGTAATGCTTGCGTGTCCTGGCTTTACCGCCTCCAATATCCGGCAGACTGCGTTGGATGCCAAGGGCAGTACACACGGAGAAACCAGCATGGACGAAGATAAAATGATGACGGCAGCCGAAGTCGCCGAACGTATCGTGCAGGGGGTCATCCGGCGAAAACGAACATTAGTGATGACCCGTCAGGGTAAGTTGGCCGTGTGGATGAATAAACTGTTGCCTAACTGGGTGGATGGACAGGTGTATAAGTTGTTCGCGAAAGAAAAAAATCCATTGGTGAAATGACCTTCACATTCTCCTCACGACGAAATACAGCCCACCGGATATGGCAATAAGCACAGTCGCTGTGCCCCACCAAAGGATGTTGAACCCGTAGCTGTCGGCGACATGCGTGCCAATGAACGGAGAAAAAACATGCGCAGCCGAAAACGCCAATGCATTCAATCCCATATAAGCTCCCTGGTTTTGTTTCGAGGCACGTTTTACCGCTACGGAGGCCATGAAAGGCATTGCCAGGATTTCTGAAATACTCATCAGGAAAATGGAAAAATAGAGTATCCAATAGCCTGTGGGGATGGGTAGCAGCGCAAATGAAACGGCACAAAGAGCGGTTCCCCAGAAAATGCTGCTTGCGTAAGAGAGGCGCCGTTCCGCAATATGCACGAGCAACATCTCGAAGATCACAACGATAAACCCACTGAATCCAAGAATAATACCTACCTGGCTTTCTGTCAGTGCGTGGCCTTTTTGGTAAAAAAGAGGTAGTGTGCTCAGCAGTTGAAAAAAGCAGATCGCATAGATGCAACAGAGGACACTGAATAACAGAAAAATTTTATCTCGATAAGGGGATCGGGTAGGATATGCCGCGATTCGGGCGGATTCAGTATGCTCGGTCCTTACGTTCCCTTTTCGTTTACGGAAAAAAGCGACAAAGGTCAGGGTAGCAATAAAAGCCCCCAGCGCATTTCCGTAAAAGATCCAGTTATAAGAAACTGAGGCCAGGAACCCGCCCAAGGCAGGTCCGATGGAAAACCCGAGATTAATGGCCATCCGGTTGAGCGAAAAAGCGCGTATAATGTTTTCAGGCTTTGCATAACGCGCAACGGAAACAGAATTGGCTGGACGGAACGATTCCGTGGTTACACTCAGGACGTAAATAATGGCGGCAAGTGCCTCAACGGAGGTGAATTGAGGAATGATCAAAAACAAGGGAACGGACACAAGCAGACTTAGCGTCTGTACCCAGAAATTGCCATAACGGTCCGTTAGCCACCCACCCAACCATGAGCCCGTTACCGCGCCCAATCCGAAGCAGGCCAGTACGACGCCTACATCGCTGATCGTAAATCCCAGTGCTTGGGTCATATAGATGCTCAGGAAAGGGAGCACCATGGCGCCGGTACGATTGATCAACATCACCAATGCCAGCATCCATGCGGATCTTGACAGTCCCTTGTACGAGCCGATGTATATGCGCAAAAGTTCTTTCATGATTGAACGGGGTATAGAACACTAGGGATCTCGAAGCGACTAAAAGCGGGGCTGTAGGACGCATCAAATCTGTTAAATCCGCGTCATCCGCGTTCCAATATGGCAGACATCCGTTCCGACATTTCATATCGCCTAGCGGTTACCAATTTTTTCTTCCCCGATTGCCGCTCAAATAGGTAGTCTAGTCTGCCAACGTTAATACCGGCAAATCCTACCTGGTTGATGGTGGTCATCTGTCCGTCGAGGTTACGGATATTTTCCGGCTCGGGCATAAACGTATGCGTATGGCCGCCGATGATGAGATCAATGTGGCGGGTACTGGCAGCCAATATCCGGTCAGACACCTGATTATTCCCATACCGATAACCGAGATGCGACAGGCAAATGACGAGACTGCATTTGTAGTCATGCTTCAGGCGGGCTGCAAGCGTATTCGCGATGGGGACGGGATCCATGTACTTGACGTCCTTGTAGTTGTTGGGGTCGACTAAGCCGGCCAGTTGGACACCCAATCCGAATACTCCGATTCGAAGACCTTGTTTTTTAAAGATGGCGTAATCGCGTGTCTTCCCTTTCAGAATGGTGTCGTTAAAATCATAGTTGGCCGTAAGGAACGGGAATTTGGCATAAGGAAGCATCTTGGCCAGGCCCACCAATCCATTGTCAAACTCGTGGTTGCCGAATGTACTCGCGTCGTAGCGCATCTTACTCATGAGTTCCAATTCCACCTTCCCTCCGAATAGGTTAAAATACGGAGTGCCCTGTACGGTATCGCCGGCATCGAGCAGGAGTACGTTTCGTTGCTCGCTCCGGATACGTTCTACCAGTGTAGCCCGGCGTGCCACGCCGCCCAGTCCCTGGTTGCGTGAGCCGTCCATCGGAAATGGATCGATGCGGCTGTGCACGTCGTTGGTATGTAGGATAGTCAATGCAATATGATCTTCCTTCCCCAAAGCAGCCAATGGAATCCCGCTAATCGTCGAAAGTGCGGCAAGTGTGCCCGCTTGTTTCAGAAAATGACGCCTATTGATTGCGGATAATTCTTTCATCGAGTTGTGTATTTATGTGTTTACCTGCCTGCGTTTGCTCACTGACATAGGTGATCAATGCTTCCCGTACTTTCTGCCCCAGGGTGATACGGCTGACCGGATTATTCAGTCCGCGGGAATTGTCGCCGCCATTAGCAAGATAGTCGTAAGTGATCAGTTTGTAAGTACGGGAAAGTTCCAATGGTTTTCCGGCTATCATAATATCAGTTGCTTTATCGTCGCCGATCTTCATACGCAACCCCGATACGGGTTGGCCGCCCGTGGCAGCGATGAACTCAGCTAACTGCTGGACACTTTCACCCGAAAGCTCTAACAACACCATTTCATTTTCAAATGGCATCAGCTCAAACAGATTTCCTACCGTAATATCTCCCTTTTGCAACTCAATACGCAACCCCCCTTTTGTGCCGAAGGAAAATTCGGCGTCCGGATATTGTTTTTTTCCTTCCGTCAGTAATGCGTCGGCAAAGAAGTTACCCAATCGGGTTTCAGGTGCATTGCCGGGCTTGGTGAGGGCGACATCGGTGTGACCGACTACACGGCCCATCTCGGCTTCCAACTGCTGCCTGTACGGCTGGTAATATTCCACATAAGCCGCATCGGGTGTGAGCGTACTGTCAATCTGCTGTTGGGTGTACTGATGGCTCGCCGGGACAAAATACCGATGACAGGAAGCCAATAGCGCAACCAGGGCAAGAATGCCGAAATGTGAAATTAATGCGTTGATTTGAAAATGTTTCATGGCCTACTTTTGGACAGCGTAAAGGTAGTCAACCTAGGTGTAATCAGGAACAACTAATTGTTAAAAGCAACCCGTTTTATCCCCTCACTTTATCGTCTGGCTGATCGTTGGTATCGGGGGTAACGGCTATTCGAATGCGGGTCCGCACGTTTGCTTTGCCCCGTACTTGCGGAAAGCTGCGTTTTTTGACAAATAGATCAGACAACTTATAGGCGTCCCAATTGATCAGGAAGACACTCGCCAAAATAACCGTTAGCGCTGTCAATTGAGAGTAGGTTACCGCCTCATGGGCAAACCAAGCGCCAAGCAGGACGGCGACGATCGGATTCACATAGGTATGTGTGCTTACTTCTGTGGTGGGGCGTATTTGCAGAAGCCAGATATACGAGCTGTAGGCTACAATGGAGCCCATGACAATCAGATAGGCGATGGCCCACCAAGCCGAAGTCGGCACCATGTCGAAACGGAAACTGCTGATTTCTCCACGGCCGGCGGCAGTTAGGGTAAAGGCAATCCCGGCAATGGACATTTGCCATGCGGTGCCGACCAACCCACTCCCTTTCTCCCCGCTTTTGGATTTTCCGTAATACTTGGAGTATAGCGACCCAATAGTCCAGGCCAGCGCTCCGAGCAGCAGGAGCGACATGCCCAGAATATTTGTCTGCCGTTGCGAAACATCCAGTGCTTGGGCCAAACGGTCGCCGAACAGCATAACTACCCCAAAAAATCCCATAAAAAGGCCGATGACCACCGGTAGATTGCGAAAATTGGCTTTCCAATTTGGTTTGTCCAAGACGATAAACCAAATGGCAGCAGATGCTGACATAATGGCGACAACACCGCTGGGCATGAACTGCTCAACCCAAATGATGATCCCGTTGTCAATGTATAGGAGCAGTAAACCCATCAGCCCGGCACGGAAGATGGTAGCACGGCGGAAAAGCCGATATCCCTTGAAGTGACACCAAACCAGCATGAGCAGTCCCGCTGTACTGAACCGTATCGCTCCTAATAGGAACGGGCCGAATCCGGCCAGCGCTTTATGGATGAAAAAAAACGTCGACCCCCAGACTACGTAAATCATAGCAAAGGCCGCGATAACCTTCAATCTGGAATGCTTAGCTTGTGTTGTCTCTACCGTCATATACCTTTATCCTTGTTCGCTAATTCCTGTTCCTCCAACCCGGGAATCACTAACTGCTGTTCCTCCTTGACGGTTTCCAGCACAATGGTAGTACGGGTGGAAATAATGCTCGGTATTTTTGCAAATGAATTACGCATAAGCTCCACCAGCGCTGCAGAATCTGCCGTACGTACTTTTACTAGGTAACCGTCGTCGCCAGCGATATCATGTACTTCCTGTACTTCGGGAATAGCTGCCAATGCCTGTCCCGTGGTTGCACACCCGATACCATCGGCCGCGCGGATGAAAATGAACGAAAGTAAGGTCTGATCCAATGCCACCGGATTGATCTTTGTTCGGTAATGCAGGATCACTTCCCGTTGTTCCAGTTTTTTAATCCGTTCCAGGATTGCAGAGGGCGCCATCCCCAACTCGCGGGCAATGTCCGCATTGCTGATCCGGGCGTTTTCTTGCATCAACCGAAGTATAGCGTAATCAGTTTGATCCAAGTTGTGCTCTATTTTGTTCATTATTCTGCAAAAATAGTAAATATTTGAATTATATTCAAAATGTATGCCAACATAATGAATTATATTCTGAATATGCAGACCTGATCTGTAGTTGACTTCGTCGAGATAAAAAAAATGAAAAAATAATTTGATTAATTAACAGTGTTAAGTAACTTTGCTTCGTTAATTTAATGGTATGGGAATTAAAGAAAGAAAGGAAAGGCACCGGGAAGACTTGAAGGCCCGGATTCTACAAGCGGCCAAGAAATTGTTTGTAACCGAGGGGTATGAAGCAACTTCCATCCGGAAAATCGCCGCTGAGATCGAATTCAGTCCAACAACGATTTATTTGTATTACAAGGATAAAACGGATATTGCTTATGCACTCCATCAGGAGGGGTTTGGTTTATTGCGTGAGCGGTTTTCTACACTTGCATACGTGGATGACCCCTTTGAGCGGCTGAAGGCGATGGGTAGAGGATACATTCAATTCGCAATGGATCACCCTGATTTTTACGAGCTCATGTTTATTATGAAGGAGCCCATGCAGTATTTGCAGGCCCATCACCCGGAAGAGGAATGGCCCGAAGGTGAACGGGTGTTTAATGGGTTAATGCAAACGGTGGAGGAATGTAAGGCACACGGTTACTTCAGCAGCATGAATACTGAGGAAATGGCTATGCTTTCCTGGAGTGTCGTACACGGATTGTGTTCATTACACATTACCAGTCATTTTAAACACATTGCGGAAAAATGCAGCTCGATTGAGCTCGTTAAACAGGACACATTGTTGGAAAGCGTGTTCGGCGCTTATTTGCAGCTGCTGGAACGGCTCAACTAATTTTTTTGTTTATAAATAAACACTGTTAATAATGAGAACAGTATTAATACTACTTCTAGGACTTACCATTGGGCAGGGGATGGCGCAAGAGGCGTTGGATCAGTATGTCAAGGAAGGTTTGGAAAGCAATCTGGTGATGAAACAGCGCCACGTGTCGCTTCAAAAAGCCACGTATGCGCTGAAGTCGGCTCAAAGCATGTATCTGCCCACTGTGGCATTGCAAGCCGGGTATCAGACGGCCGACGGAGGCCGGAATATCCCACTTCCCATCGGGGATTTGCTCAATCCCGTATACCGAACGCTGAACCAACTGACCGGGTCCAGCGATTTTCCGGAAATTGAAAATGAAACGATCAATTTCCTGCCGAGAAATTATTACGATGCGCATATCCGTACCACCATGCCACTGATCAATACCGACATCGCTGCGAATAAACATATCCACGAACAGCAGCTGCAGCTTAGCGAACTGGACGTAGCGATTTACAAACGGGAGTTGATTAAGGAAATCAAGGTAGCCTATTTCAATTACCTCAGTGCATTGCGGGCCAGGGATGTTTACCGAGCAGCATTGGACCTAGCCCGGGAGGGGCAACGCACCAACGAGAAGCTGGTGGAAAACGGCAAAGGTCTCCCGGCGTACGTGCTGCGCTCAAACAGTGAAGTTGCGGAATCCGAGGCCAAATTGGCCGACTCGGAAATGAAGGCGCGGAATGCACAGTCCTATTTCAATAGCCTGCTCAATCGTTCGGAGGAAGCACAGGTTGATACTTCTTTTGACCATGAAACCGCACTTTTGCAGGCTGTATCCGTGTTACAGAATGATACCAACGCCAACGGTGAACGGGAGGAACTTAAATCGTTGTCAACCGGCATTGACATTCGCTCAACGATGTTAAAAATGGACCGGCGGTTTGCCATCCCCAAATTGAACGCTTTCCTTGATCTGGGATCGCAATCGGAAGGCTTCCATTTCAACGATCAGACGCGTTATTATATGGCGGGGCTGCAACTGGAATTTCCGATTTTCAGCGGTAACCGCAATAAATATAAGATCCAGCAGTCCCGCCTGGACCTCCAGAACGCACAGTTGCAGTTGGAACAGGCAAAACAGCAACTGCAACTGGCAAATTCCGTGGCATACCGCAATCTGCAGTCTGCATGGAAAAATTACCAATCGTCGAAAAGCCAACTGGAGGCTGCACAGGCCTACCGGCGGCTGATTACCAAAGGCTATCAAGCCGGATCGAACAGTTACATCGAGACGGTGGATGCACGCAATCAGTACACTTCTGCCAGCATGGCGTTGCTGATCAATACCTATCAGGTACTATCCGCAGCGGCGAACCTCGAACGTGAACAAGCAAGTTATCCCCTTACCCAATAAAAACACAAAACCATGAACATAAAATCATTCGGCTATTATCCCATAGCCCTTGTACTGGGCCTGAGTGCGTGCGGCTCGGCCGAGCAGCGCACCGATGGCCTGGCCGACAGCGAGGTGATTCCGGTGCGTACTATCCAGCTGGCGACCAGCGACACCAGTCAGGCAATCAACGCTACGGGGACATTTACGACAGACGACGAAACCGCACTGGCGTTTAAGAACGGTGGCGTCATCCAGCAGATCCATGCAAAAGAGGGCGACGCCTTCCGGAAGGGGCAATTGCTGGCATCGTTGGAACCTACTGAAATCAACACCGCGGTGAGGCAGGCGCAGCTTGGGGTGGAGAAGGCGGAGCGCGACTACCACCGCGCACGGCAGCTGTTCCTGGACAGCGTAGCCACGCAGGAGCAAATGGAAAATGCGAAAACGGCGTTTGAGGCTGCCAAACAGGATGCAGAACGTGCTGCTTACAACCTAAATCATACCCGCATCCATGCAGCGTTCGACGGGTATGTATTGCAGCGTCCGGCGAGTACCGGACAGGTGGTCGGACCGGGTACCCCGGTGCTTCTGGTGAGCAGCACAGGGCGCGCCGGATGGTTGCTTAAAGTGGGGGTAAGCGACCGACAGTGGTCGGCTATCCAACTGGGTGACAACGCTGAGGTAACCACGGATGCAACCCGCGACAAACGCTTGCAAGCGAAGGTATTCCGCAAATCCGAGGGAATCGATCCACAGTCCGGAACGTTTACGGTATACCTGAAGCTGGAAGGGAACGACGAGCTACCCACGGTAGCCTCGGGTATGTTCGGTAAGGCTGAAATCCGGCTGTCGGCCAAAACGGGAGCCTGGTTTATTCCTTACGAGGCCTTATTGGACGGGGATGCAGGTACCGGTTATGTATTCGTTACCGACGATGGTCAAACAGCACGCCGGGTTCCCGTACAAATAGGGAGCATACAGAAAGACCGTATCGTGGTGACAGGCGGACTGGAAGAGGCGACCTCATTGATCGTATCGGGTAGCCCCTACCTTCGGGATGGTTCAAAAATAACGGTAAAATAGCTAGGTATGGATCTCATCAAATATCCGATTAAGAATTATCAGTTTACGCTCATCATGGTGCTCATGGTTATCGCCATCGGCGTGAGCAGCATCCTGACCATGCCCCGCGCGGAAGACCCGGAGATGCAACCACCCAATTTTCCGGTGGTGGTAATCTACCCCGGTACCAATCCCAAGGATATGGAGCAACTCGTCGTGAAACCCATCGAATCCAGGCTTTATGACCTGGATAACATCAAGCGTATCCGGACGACGATCGTAAACGGTTTGGCGGTGTTATTCGTGGAATACGAGCACGGCGTGGATTATGACAATAAATACCAGGAGCTGATCCGCGAGGTAAGTGCGTTGCGCCCCCAGTTGCCGGCTGAGCTTTATAGCATCGATGTGCAGCAAATCGACCCCACAGGAGTTAATGTCTTGCAGGTGGCGCTGATTTCCGAAAATGCATCGCGCAAGGTGATGAAAGACGTGTCGGACGACCTCAAGGAGGAGTTGGAGAAGGTGAAGGCGCTTAAGGAAGTCAAGATAAGCGGGCTGACGGATCAACTGATCCGTGTGGACGTCGAGCCTGCACGCCTGGCGCAATTAGGGGTTCCGCTCAATCAGGTGATGCAAGCCATCCAAAGCGAGGGAGCGAATATTCCGGGCGGCAGTGTGCTCGCAGGTGGCCGGGTCTTCAGTATCAAGACCAGCGGCAATTACCAAAGTGTAGAAGGAATCCAGAACACCATCGTGTCGAGCGCACAGGGAAAAAACATCCTGTTGCGGGACATCGCCGATGTGTATGCCGATTTCGCGCCTGAAACACATATCACCCGCTTAAACGGACACCGTGCCGTGTTTGTCAATGCTGCGCAAAAGGCCGGAGAGAACATCAGCCGTACGCAGGAAACCTATCTCCAGGTGCTGGACCAATTCAGGGAACGTTTGCCTGACAACATTGACATGGTGCTGCATTTCGACCAAGGTGAAAATGTGAACAATCGGTTGAGTGGCCTGGGGGTCGACTTCCTGATTGCTGTAACGTTGGTGCTCATTACCTTGCTTCCGCTTGGCACCCGGGCTTCATTGGTAGTGATGATCGCTGTACCCCTCTCATTGGCCATGGGGGTGATCGCGCTCAATGTATTCGGCTATTCGTTGAATCAGTTAAGCATAGTGGGTTTTGTGGTTGCGCTGGGTTTGGTCGTAGATGACAGCATTGTGGTGGTCGAAAATATCGAGCGATGGATGCGGGAGGGATTTTCACGCGTCGAGGCAGCCATCAAGGGTACCCACCAAATCGCATTGGCCGTGGTGGGCTGTACGGCCACGTTGGCCATTGCTTTCATGCCGCTGATGTTTATGCCCGAAGCTGCCGGAGACTTTATCCGTAGCTTGCCCATGGCGGTCATCGGATCCGTATTGGCCTCTATGCTCGTGGCGCTGTTGGTCGTGCCTTTTCTTTCCAGCCGTCTGCTGAAGCCGCATGAAAACCCAGAAGGAAACGCCGTGCTGCGCTGGCTGCAGCGGACCATTCACAGTACCTATTCCGTGTTGCTCGACCGGGCGCTGAAACGCCCCTGGCATGCACTGGGTATCGCGTTGCTGATCTTTGCAGGTGCCCTGGCCCTCATTCCCGTCATCGGATTCAGTCTGTTTCCCGCATCGGAAAAGCCGCAGTTTTTGATCCGGATAAGCGCACCGCTACAGGCGAATATCTACACGACGGATAGCATTACCCGCCAAATCGAAAGGGAGTTGGATTCATTACCGGAAGTACGGTATTATGCATCCAACGTGGGCAAGGGCAATCCGCGGATTTATTATAACGTCGAGCAAGCCAACGAACGGGCTGATTTTGCCGAGATCTTCGTGCAGCTGCAGCCGGAAACTCGGGCGCGGAACAAAGAGGCGCTGATCGAAGGGCTCCGGAAGCGGTGGACACCCTATCTTGGAGCCAAGGTGGAGGTGAAGAATTTCGAGCAGGGCGTACCCGTCATCTCACCCGTGGAAGTACGGCTCTTTGGGGATAACCTGGACACGCTGAAACAGCTCGCTTACCGGGTCGAACGGATGATGGAACAAACACCCGGTGCGCTGTATGTAAATAATCCGGTAAGCAACGATAAGACGGATGTCCAGGTAGCTATCCAACGGGATAAGGCCCTGGCCCTTGGGGTACCGACGGCCAATATAGACCGTACAGTCCGCATGGTACTGGCCGGGCTGGATGTAACTACGTATACGGATCCCGCATCCGATGACGATGATTATCTGGTACGGCTCAGCGTGCCAAGGGCGGCATATCCCGATTTATCGGTGTTTGATGCGGTTTACGTTGACAATGTCCAGGGAACCGCGATACCGTTCAGTCAGTTGGCTACGCTGAAGCTTGCACCGTCACCGCCTGCGATTTACCACATCAACCGTGACCGTACGGTTTCGGTTAACTGCTTCGTCGATGCCGGATATACCAACGATCAGGTCATACAGCACGTTGTCGATCAAATGGATGCCATGAATCTACCTACAGGATACCACTACGAGATGGGTGGAGAGGTGGAAAGCCGGGAGCAGTCGTTCGGCGGCTTCGGTACGGTTATTCTTATTACGGTATTTCTGTTCATCGCGGTACTGGTGCTTGAATTCAAGACTTTGAAAAGTACATTGATCGTGCTTTCGGTCATTCCACTGGGCATTGTGGGAGCTGCATTGGCACTCTTGGCGACCGGCAATACCTTGTCTTTCGTTGCCACCATCGGATTGGTGGCGCTGGCGGGAATTGAAGTAAAAAATACGATCTTATTGGTTGACTTCACCAACCAGTTACGCAGGGAAGGCATGGAACTTAATGCAGCGATCGAAAAGGCGGGGGAAATGCGTTTCCTGCCCATCATCCTTACTTCGCTGACTGCGATTGGCGGATTATTGCCCATTGCCTGGTCAAGCAATCCCCTGATTTCGCCGCTGGCGGTCGTGATGATCGGTGGATTGATTAGCTCTACATTGCTCTCACGCGTGGTCACGCCGGTGGTGTATAAACTGATGCCACCCCGAATTGAAAATGAGCGATAAGTGAACAGACGGGATGCACGTTTTTTGATTTTAATAAAATATTATTGATTTTCAATAAATTATGATTAAGTTTGTACTTTATTTATTAAATCAATATATAATGTCAACAGGAGTAGTAAAATTCTTCAACGAAACTAAGGGTTTCGGATTCATCACACCCAGTGACGGTGGACGTGAAATTTTTGTTCATTCTTCGGGTGTGAAAGACCGTATCCGGGAAAATGACGAGGTATCGTATGAAGTAGAGCAGGGTCAAAAAGGATTGAACGCGGTAAATGTCAAGTTGGTTTAAAATACCGCTTTAGATATTTTAAAGGCTGCCCAATTGGGCAGCCTTTTTTTATGAGTTATTTTCATTGCTTTGGCCATTGTCAATTTTGGTTTTGCCCGTGCGGACGCCGCCCGCATTGGGTAGACCTTGATGGCGTTTGAGGGTCCGCATGTCTTTGAATGTCTTATCGGATGTGGGATTTCCCATTTCCATGTTACGATTTCGTTCCGAGGTTTCAGCAATACTCTTTCTTTTCATGGCGTCTGCATTTAATTACATTACTTTATAGTTAACAATGCAGCGTATCAATTGTTCGTGAATGTTTTTTTCGTAGATAGACCGGTTAAGATGAGCCGTTCTGAATTAGGAGTAATGGAACTTCAATGAATGGATGACAATCCTTTTTTTTTAACTTGATATACTAATCGGTGTTCATCGGTTATTCGGCGGGACCAATATTCTTTGTATTGGTATTTCAACGGTTCTGGTTTTCCAATACCCTTAAAGGTGTTGTTTCGATGGACGCGATTAATTGGTCGATTCTTTTGTTAATTTTATTTCCCTAAATCAGCCCGAGAAAAAGAACGGACTTTTCCTTGCTTAGCTTGCTGGATACTTTCTTTTAGCCGTTCGGCCATAACAGGGGAAGAATTCAAATGCGTGGTGGCATCTACGTCTTCCACTTGTTCATAATTGACATGCAAAGCGTCCAAAAATAATTTGATTGCTTTTTCCTGATCTTTATTAACAGGGTTTATCTTTAATGCTTTCATTTGCCTTATCAATCGTTGCCAAGGTTAATTTTTTTTGATTCTATCACAAAGATAGGCGATCTACGCCACATTTCAAATGAATAGATCTGTTGGGAGCTGTTAATCTTCCTCGGATGGTTCTTCTTTCTGTCCCGCTTGATTCTTTTTTTCTTTGGCTTCCAGAATATCGCGCAGGTTCCACCGCTTCAGGAGAATTTTTGTTGAATATCGCTTGAGGTGATACTTTTCCGGTTCCCCAATCAGAAAACCAAATGCATTCATTGAGGGAACGGCGTCGAAGATGACTTTGATGGTGGCGGTAAGTGGCAGTGCGAGGATCAGTCCGGCAAGGCCGAAAAGCATGCCGCCCAACAAAATGGAAATGATGGCCATCAAGGGGTTGATACTCACTTTGCTGCCCACAATGTTGGGCGTAATCACATTGCCTTCTAGAAACTGAACGACCTGAAACCAGGCGATGACGCCTACGGCATACCACGCACTCTCTTTGGTAGCCAATGCAAATAAGGCCGGAAGTATGGAGCCAATAGCAATGCCAATGTAGGGGAGAAGCATAAGCAGGGAAGCCAGCGTGCCGAAAAACCAGGCATATTGGATGCCCAGAATCCATAGTCCTACGGTGTTGAGTATCGCTACGATGCCCATTACGGTAACCAATCCCAGCAGGTAGCTCTGTACTACCGTGTAGATTTTGTTGAGTGTGTTATGCACTACCTCCTGTGGCGTTGAACGGAATGCGCGGAAGAAGAATTCGCGAAAGAAGACGCGATAGTATAACAGGAAAAAAGAAAATAAGGGCACCAATACCACACCGGCCAGGATATTTCCCAAAGAGCCGAAGGCAGCGGTGACATACGATGCCGCATTGGATAAAATTTGATTAGCCTGGCTCCGTAGTCGTTCAACCACCTCGGTGGGTTCCAGCCCAAAGCGCTCCTGTAGCCACCGTTGGATCGTGTCAAAGATGGATAGAAATTTGGTTTGGATTTCGGCCCCATCCCGGCCGATCACAATTACCTGATGGATGATAAACCAAATCAGACCTGATAAGATGGCAATGGCCAGAATAACAGCCAGTAAGGCCGAAAATGCCTTTCCCAGTCGAAGGCGTTCCAAAGTGCCTGCCACGGGATAAAGTGAGATGGCAATGAGGATGGAAAACATCAACGGGAGAAGTACGCCCTGCAAGACATACATCAGCGCAATGATGAGTGCCAGTGAAATAAGGCCCGACGCGAGTTCCATTGCGTAAGGCCGTTTAGTAGGAGTTTCTTGCATGCGATTCAGTTAAAATTCGTTCAACTAATTTCCCTCTTCCAAAGATAGTGAAATAAACATCACGTTACTCGCTTTGACAGATTCGGAGATGAAACAAAAATTAGCTGAGAATGTTTGAGGCTCAATGGCACGATGGTCGAAAAACAAAATGCCATTACTGGTATATCTCTACGAAATCAACGTGAAATCGATCTGTCGTTTCGCCAAATCAACCTTTTTGACTTTGATCTGTACTTCATCCCCAAGCTGATACCGTTTTTTCTTCCGCTTGCCGATGATGGCATAGTTCTTCTCATCCAGCGCATAAAAATCGTCTGTGATGTCGCGCAAACGGACCATGCCCTCGCACTTGTTTTCCTCGATCTCGACATACATCCCCCATTCCGTTACACCGGATACGATGCCCAGATAGTTTTCGCCCACCTGATCCTGTAAAAATTCAGCTTGCTTGTATTTCACGGACGCACGTTCGGCATCGGCCGCTCTTTTTTCCATCTGGGAGGAATGTTCACAGAGTTTTTCATACGCCTCGGCATTGACCGACTTTCCACCTGCAAGATAATGTTCCAGCAAGCGGTGTACCATCACATCGGGATAACGCCGGATGGGGGAGGTGAAGTGGGTGTAATAGTCAAACGCCAGTCCGTAATGACTCGTTTTCTTCGTGGTGTAAATGGCTTTGGCCATGGAACGGATGGCAAGCGTGGTCAATACATTCTGCTCTTTGGTGCCCTCTACGCGTTCCATCAGCGCATTGAGCGAACGGGCTGTCTCGCGGTCGGTCTTGGTGTTCAGCTTGTATCCAAACCGGGCAGCAAACTGCGCAAACGCGGTGATACTCTCTTCTTTTGGCACATCGTGCACCCGGTATACAAAGGTTTTTTTGTTATTCCCCTTGCCCTGTTTGCCAATAAATTCGGCTACGCGTCTATTGGCCAGCAGCATGAAATCCTCAATCAACTTATGCGCATCTTTTCGCTCTTTGACGTACACGCCCAACGGTTTTCCGTTCTCGTCGAGGTTGAACTTTACTTCCGTCGTTTCGAAGCTGATGGCACCGTGCTTGAATTTCCGGTCGCGCAGTATGTAGGCCAGCTGGTTCAATGTAAGTAACTCACGACTGAATTCACCGTCTTTATTCTCCAATATCTCTTGCGCTTCTTCATAGCTGAACCGCCTGTCGGAATAGATAATGCCTTTACCAAACCACTCGTGGATGACGTTGGCCTGCTCGTCCATCTCAAACACCGCCGAAAATACCAGCCGTTCTTCCTGTGGTCGCAGGGAGCACAGGTCGTTGGACAACCGTTCGGGAAGCATCGGTATCACGCGGTCTACCAGGTAAACAGAGGTTCCGCGATCGAAGGCTTCTTTGTCTAATGGCGTGTCCGGCCGGACGAAATGCGCAACATCTGCTATGTGAACGCCGATTTCATAATGGCCGTTGGGAAGTTGCTGGAAAGAGATCGCATCGTCAAAATCCTTGGCATCTGCCGGGTCAATGGTGAAGGTGGTAACGGGCCGGAAGTCGCGTCGTTTGTCGATTTCTTCCGAAGAAATCGTTGGTGAAAAAGCCGCGGCCTGCTGCTCCACGCTCTGGGGAAACTCCAGGGGAAAGCCGAAGTCAGCAAGGATAGCGTTCATCTCCGTGTCGTTTTCACCTTTCTTGCCCAATACATGTTTCACCTTACCTACGGGGTTTTTACTGTCCTGAGGCCATTCGGTGATGGTTACCACGACCTTTTCTCCGTTTTCCGCACCGTTTAGGTCTGCCAACGGCACAAAGACATCATTCAGCATCTTCCGGTCATCGGCAATCAGGAATGCAAAGCGTGGCGATATGTTGATGGTGCCGGTAAATTCGGTGCGGGCACGTTCGAGGATTTCGACGACTTCTCCTTCCTTCCGCTTGCCGCGTCGTTTTTCGTACGTATGCACTTTTACGCGGTCGCCATGCAATGCCTGCCGCAATTTGCGGGGAGCGATGTAGATGTCGTCCTCAAATTCGTCCTCGGGCACAATAAATGCCGAGCCGTCTGCCGTCATGTCTACCCGACCGATGACGAATGCTTTTAGTTCTTTCAATGCGTACTTTCCTTTTTCCACCTCCTTAAATAATCCCGTGCGGGCTTCTTCCTGTAGGATGTCGAGGATGGTATCGCGCGATTCGTTATCGGCAAGGTTAAGTTTGGCCGCCACCTGTTTATAGTTCAGGGGGGTGTTTTCTGATTTTTCGAGTACATCGGAGATCAGCTGTGTAAGGATATGCTTAAATGCCTGAGTCTTTTTGTTTGACATGTTTTCGTGTTGTATATTGTTATCGGCTGTCAGCTATTAGCTATCAGATTGCCTGTTGCTTCTGTTTTGTTATTTGCTTTATCGTTGTTTATCTTTTATCTCTTTTATCTTCTCTATTTCTATCCCGATCATCGACTACTCTGCGAAACTGATTGCCTCCGGTTCGATCAACGGTTCACTACGTATCCTGCGCAATATTTGTGCCGTGGTGATCACGTCTTTTTCACAATAGATGCGGATACGCGCTAAATTGTTTTCCTCATGGTATACGCGGTATACATCCTCGCCACTGATATCGTCTTTGGGTGTCGGGATGTCCAGCACGGCTGCCATTAGGTTGAGCGAAATAAAACTGCGGAAATCGCCGAATCGCCACAGTTCCATTGTGTCCAGGTGATTGGATTCCCACGGTTTTTTTCCGGAAATGTCCAATTGCGTTGGAATTACCAATCCATTGATGAGCAGCCGCCTGCATATAAAGGGAAAATCAAAGTTTCTGCCGTTGTGGGCGCAGAGAATAAGATTGGCGGGTTGCGTGCGCAGTAAGGTCGAAAAATCGACCAGCAGTTCCTTTTCGTCGTCATTGGCAAAAGATTTAACGCGGAAGCCGGTCTGGCCTCCCCGATGGTAGAATACCCCTACAGAAAGGCAGATGATTTTTCCGAATTCAGCATGCAATCCCGCGTTGGGGTATACGCCGGCGGCCGTTTCTTCTTCCTTGAGTGTATTACGTACTTTGTGAGCCCACAACTGCTGGAAGTGGGTGGGTAGTTCATTGTAAGAAGCTTTCTGGGATACCGTTTCGATATCCAAAACCAATATCTGTTGCAAATCAATCGTTTCTAGCATTGCTTATTTCTGTAAAATCTCAAAACGCTGACTGATCTGGAGACCCTTGTCATCCACTAAAGTAATGCGATGTTGTCCCGTAGGTATATCGAGTGCCAGTTGATGGAAAGTTTGTGTTTCGCCCACAAATGTATTATCCAGGTGCCAGTATATTCTACTGCCCGCTTTGCGGTGGGCGGCGTTGAAAATGACCTGACCGCGCTGCCCATCGATTTCCAGGGGTATATAGATCTTTGCATGGTCTTTGGGATAAATCATTTCCATGACGCGGCCCTCACCGCCCGGATAGCAGCCTGCGGCGAAAGGTGGAAGCTCCCGATAGTTGCTGTGGCGTGGTTTGTAGTAATATTCCATGGCGGGCGGCAACACAAACCATTTGGCCGATACCATCTGGTCGGGAGCTGAGCAGTCGGCTGTTACCTGTAAGGTGCCTTCGGGGTTTGTGTGTATCGTTTGATGATAGGGGCATACCGCCGACCGGTGGCCGGGCACAGGAATGTACACCGTATCGGGGTGTGGGCAATCCGGTCCTGCGAGATAGCCGCTTTCACGGCATACAGCCGTCTGCACCATGCGGTCAAGAGGGGCGGTAAACCATCCCGATGACGGCAGGAGGTCGAATATGTCAAATAGGATAGGGGCCGCGGTCTGGATGCCGGTAAGTCCCGGACGGCCTTCGCCGTCCGCGTTGCCCACCCATACGCACACCACGTGGGTAGGGGTGAGGCCTACGGCCCACCCATCGCGGAAGCCGAAGCTGGTGCCGGTTTTCCACGCAACTTTCTTGGACGACGCAAATTGTTCCCACAAGGCTTCTTCCCCGGGGCGCATCACCTCGTTCATGGCTTGGAAGGTGAAATAAAGGGAAGCATGGTCGACAATGGAGGCCCGTTCAGTAGCTCTTTCAGACGATTGGACGCCGTTTTCCAGGTAAGAAGGGGCGTGATAATCTTCGGAGTTGTAATTTGAGTGGTATTGCTCGTAATGATTCAGCGTGCGCGCCATGCTAGCATATGTGCCAGCCAATTCCCACGGGGTTACTTCACATCCCCCCAAGATCATTGAAAGGCCATAGAAATCCGCAGGCCTGTTAAGGCTGTGGATACCGACACGCTTCAGATACGGATGGAAGCGCTGGTACTTATATTGCTGTAACATTTTTACAGCAGGGATATTGAGCGAACGGCTCAGCGCGCGGGAAGCAGGTATGGCACCGTCGTACCCCAGATCATAATTCTGGGGCGCGTAACCTCCGATTTGCGTGGGAATATCGGGAATGAGTGTGTGGGGCAGCATCATCCCGTCGGTCAGCATGGCCGCGTAGAGCAACGGCTTTAATGTACTACCCGGGCTACGCAGCGAATTGATCATATCGACCTGGTTTTCCGATTCATCGGATCTGGGCGTATGCACGTTGCCCACGTATGCGAGCGCATGGCCCGTTTCCACATCGAGTACAAGTGCGGCAGCATTATGGATACCATTGGCACTTAGGTTACGGTGGTAGCGATCGATAATGTCGGATACCTGTTGCTGCAGTTGGGTATTAAGCGATGTCCGGACGCGTGTCTGAGTAATTCCTAACTGATCGTGCTCCTTTTTGAAACGTTCGAGGAGATGTGGCGCAATCCGCGGAAGCGGAAGGGGTTTGTCCGGCAACGGTTCCAGCTTGGCAAGTTCGGCTGTGCTCGAATCGATGACACCCATCGCAGTCAACTTGTTCAGCAGCAAATTCCGTTTCGCTAGCAACGCCGCGCGGTTGCGGCCTGGGTGGATAAGGCTCGGCGCATTAGGCAATACAGCCAGTGTGGCCGTCTCTGCCCAGGAAAGCTGTTGGGGAGGACGTCCGAAGTAACGCCAAGCGGCGGCGTCTAGTCCAACCACGTTGCTGCCAAAGGGAGCGTTTGCGCTGTATAACCGCAGAATGGATGATTTGCTGTAGCCCGCTTCCAGTCTGAGCGCCAAAAATGCTTCGATAAATTTCTGCCAGATGGTACGGGATTTATTGCGGCTCATCCGGATCACCTGCATGGTAAGCGTACTGCCGCCGCTGATTACCTGTTTGCCCGAAATATTTTGGGAAACGGCTCGTATCAATGCGAGGGGGTCCACGCCGGGATGATAATAAAATCGCTTGTCTTCGAAAGCGACGATGCACTTGGCGAATTTATCCGGAACGGCTTCGGTAACCGGAAATCGCCATTGTCCATCCGTTGCAATGGAAGCACCTAGTAAGTTTCCCGCTTTGTCTTCAATCACATAGGACGTAGGAGAGAGGAAGAGATGAGTGGGTAACGCGAAATAAAAAAGCAGCAACGCCAACACGGTTGAGGCGATGACAACGCTGCCTTTTGGGGTTTTACAAAACTTTCTGAAACGCTCAACGTATGTCGTTATCCAAGCCATTTACCTCGCTAAGATACACAAATAATTGACACCAAATTGGGGAGGGCGACGGAACGAGAATTGCTAAACATAAATGGATAGTGATTCTTTATGTTGATTTTGTAAAGTAATTGATTATTATTTTAATATGTGTGTAATTGCTATATTTTTAGCTATAAATGACAAATGTTTTTAGCCGTGAGCACGCTAGATGGTTGATCAGCGATTTTCGCTTGGTTTCTTGATTAAACAAGGTAATATGCTAAATTGGTATGTGTAAATTATATGTGTATATAAATGTATTATATTACTGGTTTTGTTGAATTTATATCTTTTTAAGATATCGTTTTAGCGGACTATTTATTTAATTTTTAGCAAGAGTGGCGAGTTATTTGACAAGGGCTTTGCATTCTGCACAAAGCCCCACAGCATTGATGCCGATAGACTGGAGTTGGTATCCGTCCGGTAGGTTGATTTTGGGTAGCTTGATATCATCCAGGCAATAGATGCTATTGCACGAGGAGCAGATGAAATGCACATGTTCATCGTGATGGTGGTGTTCATCACATGCTGTTGAACACAGCGCATAGGTAGCTGTGCCATGGAGATCAAATATTTTATGGAGTATACCCTTTTCTTCAAAGGTGGCCAGTACCCGGTAGAGCGTTACACGATCCACGGTATCGCCCAACATTTTTTCAAGATCCGGTTGAGAGATGGCTGTCTCCTTTTCGGAGATGATTTTCAGCACACCGAGTCTTGGCTGGGTAACCTTCAGTTTGTTTTGGCGGAGCAGGCGGACAAACTTTTCATCGTTGGCTATCGCCTGATCTTTTTCAGTTGTTGGCACCATGATGCATCCTATTGGTATGCCCACGGTTTAGAACCGTGGGCTTGGGAGGTGAAATTATTTTCCCGCCGCTTTGGCGTGGTCTGCCAGAAATTGGGCCAGGCCATTGTCGGTAAGGGGGTGTTTCAGCAAGCCCAATATAGCAGATAGGGGGCCAGTCATCACATCCGCTCCGATTTTCGCACATTCGACGATATGCATCACGTGGCGTATGGATGCAGCTAATATTTGTGTTTCGTATCCGTAGTTGTCATAAATCAACCGGATGTCCTCAATCAACGACAATCCGTCGGTTGAAATGTCGTCCAAACGACCGAGGAAGGGCGATACATACGTCGCGCCTGCCTTGGCAGCTAACAATGCCTGTCCGGATGAAAATACCAGTGTGCAGTTGGTCTTGATCCCATTGCCGGTGAAGTATTTGATGGCTTTCACACCTTCTTTGATCATCGGTACTTTCACCACGATCTTATCGTTGAGTTTTGCCAGCGCTTCGCCTTCTTTGATAATGTTATCAAAATCAGTAGCGATAACTTCTGCACTTACGTCGCCTTCAACGATGTCACAGATGGCTTTGTAATGATTAATGATGTTGTCTTGTCCGGTAATCCCCTCTTTGGCCATCAGGCTTGGATTGGTGGTCACACCGTCCAATACGCCAAGATCCTGGGCTTCTTTGATCTGTTGAAGGTTGGCAGTATCAATGAAAAATTTCATATGTATAAACTAAATATAAGGTTATTGAACAATCTGTTCAGTTACAAGCGGTAAAATTACGCATAATTGTCGTAATTACCGAAAAAGTTTTGGCCGACTGTGGTATGGATTTTGCATCTGTTATACCCAATCCGGCACCCATCAATTGCTAAGCATGTACATTCTACGAGCATTCAGACATCGCAACTACAGACTGCATTTTACCGGACAGGCTATTTCGTTGATGGGGACGTGGATGCAACGCATCGCGGTAAGTTGGCTCGTGTACCGACTTACGGAATCGGCCTTTATCCTAGGATTTATTTCTTTCTTATCGTTGGTCCCTTCGTTGGTGCTTTCGCCATTTATTGGAAGTTTTATCGACCGTCAAAATAAGTATCGGATTTTGCTCATCACGCAGAGCGGACTGATGTTTCAGGCCGGCGCCCTGGCCTTGCTGGTATTTTTGGAGAACTACAATGTCTTTTGGATTGGCGTGCTCAGTTTGTTGCAGGGGATTGTCAATACGTTTGACGTCACGGCCAGGCAATCGCTGATGGTGGAACTGGTGCCCGACCGGGCAGACTTGCCCAATGCAATCGCGCTCAATTCATCGGCGTTTAATGCGGCGCGGATGGTGGGCCCGGCGGTCGGTGGTATCCTGTTGAGCACATACGGGGAGGCAGTATGTTTTACGGCTAATTTTGTCAGTTTCATCGCCGTATTGGGTACACTGCTCGCGATGAAATTGTCTCTTTCGGCACCTGTAGTCAAGCAGGAAAGTACGTGGCAGGGATTGAAAGAAGGCTTTAGTTACCTGCGACATTCTCCTCATCTTTCGTCACTTATCCTGTTGTTGGGTGCCTCGAGCCTGTTGGTGATTCCCTATACGACACTGCTGCCTGTAATCGCGCGCGAGATGTTTAGCGGTGATGCTAAGACGTTCAGCTGGTTTGAGAGTGCTGCCGGATTGGGAGCCATGACGGGCGCAGTCTATATGGCACTTACAAAAGCAGGTACCAACCTGCGTTTCCGTGTGATGAAGGCCTCTGGATTATTTGCATTCGGGATCCTGATGCTTTCTTTTGCGTCATGGTTGCCATTAGCCTTGTTGTGTATTGCCTTGGCATCCATGGGGATGATGGTTCAAAACTCAAGTATCAATACATACATACAGACGCATGCCATGCCTGCTTACCGTGCCCGTGCAATCAGTTATTATATCATGGCCTTTCAGGGGATATTCCCTCTCGGAAGCCTGTTGATCGGAGCGCTTGCGAATGCTTGGGGAATCCATTACACATTGGTATTCCAGGGTGTGGCAGGCGCCTTGATTGCGCTTGCCTTTGTGGGGTATATCCGCATCCATATCCTGAAACGGTAGCGATAACTACTTGTCTTGGAAAGCAGGCAACTGCAATTCCATCCTGACATCGGCCCGTTGATATTCGGAGGATGTAAGGGGTGTATCCTTGAATCCCATGGACCGATACAGCGTCAACGCAGGGGTCAGCTGATGGTTCGAATAGAGAATGAGCCGTTTTGCCTTCAGTTCCGTTGCCGCCTTGATGGCCGCTGCACAGAGCTTTCTCCCGATCCCCCGGCCGCGATACGGTTCCTCTATGCCCATCTTGGCCAATTCAAACGCATCATCGGAAATGCGTATGAGCGCGATAGTACCCACGATTTTTTTGCCCATCTGCGCCAGGAAAATTTTTCCACCTGTTTGTAAGATGGCTTCTTCCGGATTTGCATGGACATATGTATCCATGGATTCCAACTCGAAATACTGGGTCACCCATGCGGTATTGATTCGTTCGAAATCTGCCCGGAACCGGGGGGCGTAGGGAATAATCACGGCCTCATCTTTATCTTTTATCATATTTTCGCCTTTTGACGATAGCTTTTGTTGATGAAAAATACCCCGCCCAGCGTGACAATCAGTGCGAATGCCGTGATCCATGTAAGTCGCTCGTGGAGAAAAAAGTAACCCAGAAGAAGCGCTATAAACGGATTGACATAGGCATAAACGGACGCCAGCCCAGGGGGTAGGTGTTTAAGCGCATACAGAAAGCAGCCATACGATGCCAGCGAGCCAAAAACGATCAGGTAGGCCAAAGCCCACAAGCTGTCCGACGTGACGGTGGCCAATTGTGAGTAGTCATCCAGAAAGGCACTCCCCAGGAGCAGGACAACGCCCCCGCTGGTCAGTTGGAAGGCAACGTTTACCAAGGTTTTTGCAGCGGAAGGCCTATGCTTGGTATATACCGTACCCGCCGCCCAGCAGAAGCAGGCGAAGAAAGCAGCGAATACGCCGTAAAGATAGTTGGGATTAGCGAGGTCCGCGAGGTTATCCCGGAAGATGAGGCCCACACCAACGCATCCCAGTAACAATCCGATGACTAGGTAGGTGTTAATTGCTTTGCGATCGGTGCCCGCTATGTAACCGATTAGCACCACATAGACCGGCATGATGGAAACAATGAGTGCCGCCAGCCCGCTGGGTATATAGCGTTCGGCCCATCCGACCACTCCGTTGCCAAGGGAAATCATCAGTGTGCCGGCAATAAACTGTCGGGAGATGTCGCGCCGGCTAATGACCAGTCTCTGCCCAGATAGTAATAAAAGTATCATCATCAGTCCGCCTGCGACAACCTGCCGGATGCCTGAAAACAGAAACGCGGGAATAGTTGCGACTCCGATGCGCATGGCAAAATAGGTGGTTCCCCACACAACGCAGACGACCGCTAAGGCCAGATAAGCATTTATTGTTTTTCTATCCATGATGATGTATTCCCTCCTGGTCTCCATACTTTCGAGGGATGTTTTTGTGCATAGTTAAAGATCAGCTGCATCATGTACCGGTTACTGATATAGGGAGTAAGCATTTCTTTGATCGCTTCCGGGTTGCTGATATCTGCAGACTGACTGATGTGGCCCATGCCGTGCAATTTACCATTTTCCACCCAGACACAGCTGACCTCCGTTTCATCCCTTCCGCGATCGAAAATAGCAAACGTTGGAAGTTCATTCGCCAGATAGTCGAGTGCCTGCTGCACGCGCTGGTTGTGGATTTCAGGTGCGTCGGTTATCGGTTTTGCCATCAATTGCTTGGGGCCGCCGAATGCACAATATTGAGGATGCAGATTAAATTGTTTAATTAATTGGTGAAGTAAGCTGATAGCATCCAATTGGTTGTGGAACAAATGGGTATGCTGATGATCCCTGCTGTGCTTTCCGATGGCGAGCCTGAGGTAACCTGCGTGGTCTTCGTAGGCATACAGCGCATATTTGGGCTCGAAACGTTTCAACGAGCGGTTGTATGCAGGCCAGTGCCGTTTGATTTCTGCTGCTTCCAGCAGAAGCGCCATGAGCTCGGTGCCGCAGCGTTCGTAGGTGACGGAGTGGATATGACGGAGAAAGTGCTGCCGTTGGGGGTTGGGATTATGCCCCGAGAAGTGCTGGGCGACACGGCTGCGGATGTTATTTGCTTTCCCCACATAGATGATTTTTCCGCCCAGGTCCCTGAAATAGTACACTCCGGTACTTTCGGGTAGGGCGTCGAACTGATCTTTGGGCAAATTCGGGGGCAGCTGTTGGTGCTTGGATTTCCTTTTCAACATTTCCATTAGGTTGCCACCGGCGTCCCATTCCACCAATTTCCCAAACAGGATGGCGGTTGCTTCTGCGTCGCCACCCGCCCGGTGCCGATTGCTGATGGGAATTCCGAGTGCGTCGCACAGCCTTCCGAGGCTATAGGAAGGCAATCCCGGCCGGATCTTCCGGCTCAGCCGGACGGTGCACAGCTTCGGTACGGCAAGTGAGAACCCCGCCAGTTCCAGGTGGTATTTCAAGAAGGAATAGTCAAAATTAACGTTGTGTGCCACAAACACGCTTTCTTCCAATAGGCTGAAAATACGGGGCGCCAGTTCGCTGAATGTAGGGCTGTCTGCCACCATATCGGGCGTAATTCCCGTCATAGCCTGGATATAGAGGGGAATGGGCCGCTCTGGATTGACCAGTGATTCGAAACGCTCGATCACTCTTTTTCCATCATGAATTCGTATGGCAACTTCGGTAATACCGCTGCCTGCGGCGTAACCCCCGGTGGTTTCGATGTCCACAATGGCATATAAGGTATTTTCGGAACGCAGCCCCACGGGGCAAATATACTAAAATAGTTAGTTTGTCGAGATGTTTATGTCCAAAATATCTCTTTAATTGCCGGATCATTTTTAAGTTCGTCTATGACATGGCCAATCCTGCTTATTTCCTGTCCATTGCTGAACTTTAACTGGAAAATAAATTCATCGTCATTTCTTTCGAATGTGAATGTTTGGATTTGCAAATCATTTTCGTTCATTACGTTTTTCAGCAACCGGGTATTATCCATCTTAACATCGGAGACAATCCGTAATGTTTTCTGCTTAAACTTCTTGGCATACACTCGTTCTATCGGTTGCAGCACCCAGAGAATGATCAGTGCGATTACGGTCGTGGCTCCTGCTGCAAAGTACATGCCGCCGCCTGCCGCAAGGCCGATTGCGGCTACGGTCCACAGTCCGGAAGCAGTTGTCAAACCGCGGATAATCCCTTGCTTTAAAAATAAAATTGTCCCAGCTCCTATAAATCCGATTCCGCTGACTACCTGTGCTGCGATTCGAGCGGGGTCGAGCACGACATGTTCCGTTCCCAAAATATCTGAAAAGCCAAAGATGGAAACAATCATGATGAGACAGGAGCCCACACAGACCATCATGTGCGTTCGCATCCCTGCCGACCAGTCCTTTCGTTCCCTTTCCAATCCGATCAGTGCTCCAAATAACGCAGCTAACGATAAACGTATCAATATTTCATTCGAACCAAGCATTTTTTGATTTTTTTATTTTCGATGTTCAATGGATTTGCTGATCTCCTGCAGCGGATCCACCCCGGAATCGGTATTCCTAGTTCAAAGTTAACACTAAAATTAATGCGCGCCTAACCGGCGCCCGTGATGCGGAACGTCTTGGGTGCAAGTAGGCACGACGCTGGCGGGATCACGCCCCATCCGCTGGTGCGGATGAGCTTACGGGGTCCACGGATGGTTCCTCAAATTTTTCGGTGGAGCGCTTTTTGCCACGCGATACGATCATAAAATAAAGACAGGACAGTGCCCAAGCTCCCCAGAAAAGGTAGCCTCCGCTATGAAAACTTTCTTTCATAAACCGGTGAGAAGTGGTGGTGAAATCCAGGTAGGTGAAATAGGCGCCTACAAGTCCGAAAACAAGTGCCAGTAGGAGGGTCACCAGCGCAAGACGACGCCCGAGGAGCCATTTGATGAGCCAGAGTACAGCAATCAGCACTAATTGCACAGCGAAGAGCAGAATGGCTGTCTTCCACCAGATCTTAAAAATACCGTACTCGCTGTATAATACACTGATGCCCAGTTTCCCAACCATTGACATTTGAGATACCAGTACACCGGAAATCGTAGAAAGGAGCGCCTGTGTGGCAATGAGAGTGCTTAAGCCTTTCATTTCATGTTTGTTATTTCGTGACTTCCCAACCCGCGTCGCCATTGAATCGCAGCGAATAGGTCTTTTTCGTGAATGAAGCGTTGTTATCCGGGTCCTTTTTGGCAAAATCTGCAAAATCGGTCTCGGCTTTCCGAAGGGTTACTGTTGCTTTCGCCCGGTTTTTTCCGGTCTGTTCAACCAACACGCCACCATCTTCATCGAGTGTGTATTCGAACGTCTTCACGGTTACCTTTTTATCCGTTTTTTGCAGGACGAAGGGGATGGACATATCAGTCAACTTGACGAGGTAGACGAATGTACTGTCTTTGGAAAGAAACTTTTTGCGCTCTTTCAGCCGTTCCAGGGTGATGTACCCTCCCTTTTCCAACCGCTCGTAGGCGGCGAGCAAATCGGTATCCGATCGCTGGCTGAGTTTTATTTCCCCATAGTCCATTTCCGCGGTCTCATAAACCGGATTGGACTCGATGTAATGCGCGATCTCGCCCAGCGCCACGCGATCGCTGATTGATTTTTCGTGGCCACAGGCTGCCCAGAGAAAGGCAATAAAGAGCAGGGAAGTGTATCGATAGTAAATGGGTACCATAAATGATCGTTTTGTCAAAGATAGGTTTTTGCAAAAGTTGTTCCAATATCGTTGAGCCAATGAAATGCTGGCGAATACAACCAATTCAAGATATGAATCTGCTGTACACATGACATAGACGAACATCCATTCGGGATGTTCCCGGATAGATTCTGCCTTTCTTCCTACTTTCTCCTGACATCTCCCGTGAATCTCTCGGGGCGTATGCGTGCCGTATGCGGGAAAACCACGGATACAGTACGCATACGCTCCGCGTACGGCATGCGAGATGGCAGAACATGGGCAGGAGAATGTCAGGAATTAGTGGGTTTAGTCTTCCGTTTTTCCTAAATTAGCAATTGGAAAGTATATTCAAGATGATATGCACAAAAACGGAATATAAATTTAAAACTTATAATAAAGTGATAGCTGAAAGTGAAATTTTAAACCAAGAAAATAAACTGTACGAAGCAATTAAAAAAAGTGACATAGCTACTCTGGACAAACTATTGCATAAGGACTTGCTTTTTATCATTCCAAGCGGCGAAGTGATAACCAAGGAAATTGATTTAAAAACTTATCGTGATGGTAATCTGAAAATAAATGAGCTTATTGCCAACGTAGAAAACCTGAACATTATTGACGACTTGGCTGTGATTACGTTGCAGATGAAATTGATAGGAACTTACAACGGGGAAGCTTTTGAAGCCAGCTATCGCTATATCCGTTTCTGGAAAGAATTTACAGATGGAATAAAGGTAGTAGGCGGAAGCGGAATTGCAATTTAATCTCAGGCTTTTATTGAAGGGAAATTAAGATTTTTAGTTTGCTGAAAAGATTCCGTTAAGCATAAACACCGGTCTGGGGATTCAATACCTTACCGGATGATAATAACTCAGATACCAATCGATAAATTTCTTTACCCCCGCATCTACGGAGGTTTGAACTTCGTAACCGAAATCTGCTTTTAATTTGTCGACATTGGCCCACGTCTTTTCTACATCACCGGCCTGCATGGGTAGGTATTCCCTGATGGCCATTTTGCCGGTATGCTTTTCGATGGATTCAATGAAATCCAACAGCCTGACCGGTTTGCTGTTACCTACATTGTAGAGATTATACTTGGGTAGGCCTTCGCCTTCATCCGGTAAGGAAGCGACGATATGCCTGATGCTATTTACGACATCGTCCACATAAGTGAAGTCACGGTATAAGTTTCCGTGGTTGAAGACTTGTATAGGTTTGCCTTGTAGGATGGCGTCTACAAACAGGAACATAGCCATATCGGGCCTACCCCAAGGGCCGTAAACCGTAAAAAAACGTAAACCGGTTGTTTTCAGTCCATATAGATGGCTGTATGTGTGGGCCATCAGTTCATTGCTGCGCTTAGTGGCAGCGTAGAGGCTCACCGGATGGTCTACGCGATCGTCTTCCGAAAACGGAATCTTATCATTCGCCCCGTAGATAGAGGAACTGGATGCATAGATTAAATGTTCGAGTTGATGCTGACGGCAGCATTCCAGCACATTTGCAAACCCGACAAGGTTAGCATGCACATAGGCTTGCGGGTTTTCCAGGGAATATCGAACACCTACCTGGGCCGCTAAGTGCACCACCCGTTCAAATCCTTCGCTGCGGAAAAGTGCATCCAGCTTGTCCGCATGCGTGATGTCCAGCTGCTGAAAACAATAATTCGGATCCGTTTTACTGGATACCGGTTCGCCTTCCCGTACGTATGCCTTGTCGATCCCACAAACCGCCAGCCGCGCATATTTCAGGCCGACGTCGTAGTAGTCATTGAGATTGTCAACGCCAACAACCGTGTGCCCTTCCGCCAGGAGCATTTGCACGGTATGAAAACCGATAAATCCGGCGGCCCCGGTTACCAACATCTTCATTTCCCGTCGTTATTGATAGCCCAGTAGCCTGAGCACCTGCTTGCTGTTCTGTTCCTCGCCGAATACATCAAAGTTGAAGGTTTCATCGCGGTTTCTCCGGATGAGCACATGCTTGGGCGAGGGAAGCAGGCAATGGTGAATACCACCATATCCGCTCAGTACCTCCTGATATGCACCGGTATGGAAAAAACCAAGGTACTGTATTTTGCGGGTTTTAGGCATGAACACGTTGTTCATGTGGGCTTCCTGGCTGTAATAATCCTGCCCATCGCACGTAATACCCCCGAGGTTTACCCGTTCGTATTCCGAATCCCAGTTGTTGATGGGTAAGAGGATGTATTTTTGATTAAGCGCCCACACATCCGGAAGGTTGGTGATGAACGATCCGTCCAGCATCAGCCACTTTTCCCGGTCGTTTTGCTGCTTGCGACCGAGTACTTTATATAAGATACCTGAAGCTTCTGCCACGGTGTATTTACCAAATTCGGTAATGATGTCGGGCTCCATCACCTCGTGCTGGGCACAGATTTGCTTAATCCGGTTGACGATTTCATTGACCATGTATTCGTAGTCGAAATCATGCACCAACGAATCCTTGAAAGGCATGCCCCCGCCGATATCCAAGGTATCGAGGTCGGGGTTTATTTTCTTAAACTTGCAGTAAAGCGTGACGTATTTTTCCAGTTCATTCCAATAATAAGGCGTATCAGAAATGCCTGAATTGATAAAGAAATGCAGCAGCTTAACTTTGAAGTTGGGGTTGGGTACGACTTTATTGTTGTAGAAATCCAGGATGTCCTCCAACCGGATGCCCAGCCGCGACGTATAAAACTGCGAATCCGGCTGTTCTTCGGCTGCAATCCGGATGCCTAGATTGCAGGGCTCTTCCAATTCAACCTCGTCATCATAGATATTAAATTCTTCCTTGTTGTCCAGCACCGGTATGATGTTCTTATACCCATCGTGGAGCATATCGACGATGTATTGTTTGTATTGGTAGGTTTTGAACCCGTTGCAGATGACAGTGATGTCTTTGTTAACGATCCCCTTTTTTTCCAGGGCGTCGATCATGGGCATGTCAAAGGCAGACGAGGTCTCCAGATGGATGTCGTTTTTTAAGGCTTCCTCTACCACATGGCGGAAATGGGAGCTTTTCGTACAATAACAATATTTATAAGAGCCCCGGTAATTATGCTTCAAGATGGCGGTTTGGAACAATATCTTTGCCTGTTGGATCTTCTTACTGATGATGGGCAGGTAGGTAAACCGCAGCGGAGTCCCGTAGGTTTCGATCATTTCCATGAGGTTGAGATCGTGGAAATACAGCTCGTCGTCGATGATATCAAATCCATCCTGGGGAAACCCCACACTTAGGTCAAGAAATTCCTGATAGCTTTGCATTTTCTTTTTTTGTTCTAAATAACCTCCTGCTTTTCAATAACAGAAGCGAAATAGACAAACATCCACTTGCATATAAAGGCCTGTTTGTCTAAGTTTGGCAAAGATATGTTTTCGGTACGAAATGAAATAGTTATCTAAATGTAATTTTATAATTTCGGTACCAGTGCTAAGGAATTAATGCTTAAATACTTACATGATCAACGCCATACAACAACAACTTTTAAAATATACTAAACAGGCAGTCAGGGAATTATACCATTCAGACGTACCCGATCATCAAATTACATTACAAGAAACCCGGAAGGAATTTGAAGGACAATTGACGATTGTCACCTTTGCATTCACCCGGTTTTCCAAAAAAACACCCGAGTTGACCGGCCAGGAAATCGGCAACTATCTATTGCCCTATATTCCGGCCATTACGTCGTTCAACGTCATCAAGGGATTCCTTAATATTAGCCTTTCCGATGCGTATTGGGCGGATTTATTTACAACAGCGATCACTGAGAAAAGTTTTGGTACGTTTAGTCCCAACGGCAGGAAGCTCATGGTAGAATATTCATCGCCAAATACCAACAAACCGCTGCACCTCGGCCACATCCGTAATAATTTATTGGGCTATTCGGTCGCCGAGATTCTGAAACGGTATGGCTACGAAGTCATAAAAGCCAACTTGGTGAATGACCGCGGCATCCATATCTGTAAGTCTATGCTCGCCTGGAAACGGTGGGGAAACGGAGAAACCCCCGAAAGCAGTGGTCTCAAAGGAGATCATTTGGTGGGCAAGTATTATGTATTATTCGACAGGGCCTATAAACAGGAAATCGATGCACTGCGGACGCAAGGCATGAGCGAGGAAGAAGCCAAGAAGCAGGCACCGATTATCCGCGAAGCCCAGCAAATGCTTCAACAGTGGGAAGCGGGTGAGGTAGCCCTCATCGAACTCTGGAAAATGATGAACGGTTGGGTGTATGCCGGCTTTGAGCGTACCTACAATCAGCTCGGTGTGAATTTTGACAAATACTACTACGAATCTGATACGTACTTACTTGGCAAAGATATTATTCAGGAAGGACTAGATAAGGGAGTGTTTTTCAGGAAAGCGGATAATTCGGTTTGGATTGACCTGACGGAAGATGGGCTGGATGAAAAGTTGGTATTACGTGGAGACGGGACGTCGGTTTATATGACCCAGGACCTGGGCACGGCTCAGTTGAAGTTTGACGAGTTCGGGATGGACGAGTCCATTTATGTGGTAGGCAACGAACAGGATTACCATTTCAAAGTACTCTTTCTGATTTTAAAGAAGCTGGGCAGACCGTGGGCCGATGGTCTCTTCCACTTATCCTATGGCATGGTCGATTTGCCGTCAGGCAAGATGAAATCGCGCGAGGGCACGGTGGTGGATGCCGATGACCTGATGGATGAAATGACGGAAACCGCCAAAAAGCGGACTGAAGAACTGGGTAAGACAGAGGGACTATCTGAGGCAGAAAAAATACATCTTTATCACATCATTGGCATGGGCGCCCTGAAGTATTTCCTTCTCAAAGTGGAGCCCAAAAAACGCTTACTTTTTGATCCCAATGAGTCCATCGATTTTCAGGGCCATACGGGTCCGTTTATCCAATATACCCATGCGCGTATTAAGTCTGTCTTGGCGAAAGGAAGCTTTTCTGCGGATACCCCGCTGTCTGTTCCAGAAGCCCTGTCGGATAGTGAGCGTGACTTGATCCGGTTATTAGGCGACTTTCCGGCAGTTATCGAAGCCTCTGCAAAAGAATTCAGCCCGGCCCAGTTGGCTAATTATTGCTTCGAGTTGGCCAAACAGTACAATAAATTTTATCACGAGGAATCCATCCTCAAAGCGGAGGTGGAATCCATCAAGAATTTCAGATTACACCTTTCAAAGACCACTGCCGGCATTATCTTAGACGGTATGAATCTGTTGGGAATCGAGGTGCCGGAACGGATGTGATGAGAGAACAGCAAATGAACAAATCTATTATAAACGTTGGCCTTATTGGCTTCGGCATTGGGGGACAGGTGTTCCATGCGCCGATTATTACTTCTGTGGACGGGCTGCGCCTGCATAAGGTGAGTGCACGGCGCCCGGAGCAGCTGGAAATCCTTCACCGCCGGTATCCGGATACTCTGATCGTCGACAACGCAGACGCCATCATCCATGCAGACGACATCGACCTGGTGGTGGTTGCTACTTCCAACGATATGCATTGTCCTTTTGCGAAAGCGGCTCTTCTGGCGGGAAAGCACGTTGTGGTGGAGAAACCTTTCACCAACACAACAGCGGAGGCTGACGAACTCATCACGTTGGCAAGGCAACAGAACCGCTTATTAAGCGTGCATCACAACCAACGGTGGAACAGTGACTACCTCACCTTACGGAAGGTCATTGCAAGCAAAAGGCTGGGACGATTGGTCTCTTTTGAAGCCCGTTTCGACCGTTTTCGCAATGCACTCCGTCCGAATGCCTGGCGCGAAGCCAACTTACCGGGATCTGGTATCTGGTACGACCTCGGGGCACACCTGGTAGATCAGAGTCTGCAGCTTTTCGGTCTGCCCCTGGCAGTAAATGCGGATTTGCGCATCCAACGGCCCGGCGCCGGCGCGGTGGATGATTTCGACGTAATTCTCCATTATCCAGAGCTTAAGGTGTCATTAAAAGGTGCCATGCTCGTCAAGGAGCCTACCCCCCGGTACGCGCTGTACGGGATGGACGGTGCGTTTGTGAAATGGGGAGTAGATCCACAGGAAGCCGCATTGCGAGGTGGTGCATGGCCCAAGGGCGATCCCGATTGGGGAAAAGAACCCCGGGAAATATGGGGCAAGCTCAACATCCTGGAAAATGGCGAAGATCGCTTGGAATATGTAGAAAGTGAACGAGGGGATTATCCTGCTTTTTACCAGAATATGCGGGATGCGATTGCTGCTGGAGAAGCACTGGCTGTTACGGCCGAACAGGCCCGGAATGTCATCTACGTAATTGAGATGGCCGAAAAGAGTTGGACAGAGCGGCGAACGGTGAATTTGGTGTATGAATGACGCCGTGATCATCGGCGGTGGTGCCTGTGGACTCATGTGCGCCATACAGGCGGGGCTGCGGGGAAAACAAACGTTAGTGTTGGAACGCAACAACCAGCCGGGAGCGAAGATCCGTATTTCTGGTGGTGGTCGCTGTAATTACACCAATTTAGGTACAGGCGTGGGTAATTTTGTATCCCTTGATCCGTCGTTCGCCGAACATGCCCTGTCGGCCTGGACGGTAAAAGATACGGTTGACTTTTTTGAGCACCAGGGAATTATTGGCAAAGAGAAGACGCTCGGCCAGCTATTCCCGATAAGTAACAACGCGAAAGATGTCGTGTCGGCCTTAATACGATTAATGCAGCGGTATGGTCAGCAACTGAAAACCGGTAGCAACGTCCGGTCCGTCGACCGCCGGGTGGATGGACAATTTGAGGTGACGTACGAAAGTGACGGAACTACGCATCGTATCATTACCCCAAAAGTGGTGTTTGCAAGTGGTGGATTGCCGGTGGCAAAGCTGGGTGCCAGTGATTTTTCCGTACGGATGGCGCGTCGGTTCGGATTGGAAATTATACCTACCGCTCCGGCACTGGTTCCACTGACGATCACGGGTAAAGATGCGGAGTGGTTTGCCGCTTTGTCGGGCAATAGTGTATTCTGTCGTGTATCCAATGAACGAATCAGCTTTGAGGAGAATATCTTGTTTACCCATTGGGGGTTGAGTGGCCCGGCAATCCTGCAAATTTCATCCTATTGGAAGCCGGGAGAATCCATCGTTCTCGATCTGCTCCCGACGCATTCCCTCGAACGGTTAATCAAGGCCGAGCGGGCAGCGGGTGGAAAGCGGCTGGTCAGTCAGCTTTTGGGTGATTTTTATTCGCGGAGGCTAGTGGAGGCACTTGGCCGTTTTCTTCCTGTTCAAACCAAAATAGCCTCGCTGGGCAAAGTCGATGCCAAACGGATTGCAGAAACGATCCATCAATTTGTGGTGAAGCCAGCAGGAGACAAAGGGTATGACAAAGCAGAAGTGATGCGCGGAGGTGTTGCCACCCAGGAGCTGGAACAGCTAACATTAGAAGCGAAAAAAGTACGTGGACTATATTTTGGGGGAGAATGTGTAGATATGACCGGGTGGCTGGGGGGATATAATTTTCAATGGGCATGGGCCAGTGGCTATGTAATAGCACAGGCTATTTGACGTGATGTTTTTATGGTAGGCCGGCCCCGCTTCTAAATTCGTGACATATTGTTTACCTTTGCAGCAAAAAGCAGGCCCGTTCTATCGCCGCGGCATCGGCCGGGGAGGAAAGTCCGGACAACACAGAGCGCCTCGCTTCCTAACGGGAAGGGTCCCAATAACGATTGGGGTACGGAAAGTGCCACAGAAAATAGACCGCTCCGATGCGTTGGAGTAAGGGTGAAAACGTGGGGTAAGAGCCCACGGCTTTGCATGGTGACATGCATCGCGGTAAACCCCGGGGGTTGAAAGGCCAAATAGGTTGCGGATTGCAGGAAGTTGCTCGCTTTTGTTCCGCTATTTGGCGGGAACCGCAACGGGTAGGCCGATGGAGCCTGCCAGTAATGGCAGGCCTAGATAAATGATAGAAGCCCCGCTTGCGGGGAACAGAATCCGGCTTATAGGGTTTGCTTTTTTTAACATACAAATATGACCAAGATATTAATCATCGACGACGAACGGGCTATCCGCAGTACCCTCAGGGAAATTCTTGAATACGAAGACTATAAGGTCATTGATGCCGACAATGGCATCGATGGCTTGGCGATTCTGAAAAAGGAGGATATAGACCTGGTCCTTTGCGATATCAAAATGAGTAAAATGGATGGAATGGAGGTGCTCACCGAAGCACTGGCCATCAAACCAGACTTGCCTTTTATCATGATATCGGGGCACGGTACCATCGAAACTGCCGTCGAAGCGAGTAGGAAAGGAGCTTATGACTTTATCTCCAAACCGCCCGATCTGAATCGGTTGTTGATCACGGTACGCAATGCGTTGGAACGAGGTACATTGGTTACCGAAACAAAGGTATTGAAACGGAAGGTAAGCAAAACACGCGATATACTTGGGGATTCCGGTGCCATCCAGCGCATTAAAGAAACGATTGAGCGGGTTGCGCCGACAGATGCTCGGGTGCTGATAACAGGAGCCAACGGCAGCGGTAAAGAGTTAGTGGCGCGGTGGCTGCATGAAAAATCGCCGCGTGCCACCGCTCCGCTGATCGAAGTAAATTGTGCCGCCATACCGTCCGAATTAATTGAAAGCGAACTTTTTGGACACGAAAAGGGATCGTTTACTTCTGCCGTAAAACAACGCATCGGGAAGTTCGAACAGGCACATAACGGAACCCTGTTTCTGGACGAGATCGGCGACATGAGCCTTTCTGCTCAGGCCAAGGTGCTGAGGGCGTTGCAGGAAAATAAGATCACCCGGGTAGGGGGGGAGAAGGAAATCACCGTGAACGTACGGGTAATTGCGGCAACTAATAAGGACCTGCTCAAAGAGATCGATGCAGGTAATTTTCGTATGGACTTGTACCATCGGCTGAGCGTCATCATTATACACGTACCGCCACTAACCGAACGAAAAGAGGATATACCCACGTTGGCTGAGCATTTTTGTGCAGAAGTATGCAACGAGTACAATATGCCCGTGAAGAAAATCACGACTGAAGCAATGGAGGCCCTGAAAGGGCTATCCTGGACAGGTAATATCCGGGAATTGCGCAATATGGTGGAACGCCTGATTATCCTGAGTGACAAAGCAATCACCGATAGAGATGTTCGTACATTTGCGAATCCGAGTCTGGTCAGTGTAAGCCGCGAGGAAGTTGCAACCGCGGAAGAAGCAACCATTCCTCAGTCAGGCGCGGCTACCAATTTGGTGACCCAATACGACGATTTCTCTTCTTTTCAGGATTTCAAGGATCATACGGAAAAAGAATACATCAAATACAAATTGGAAAAAAATGGGTGGAATGTGTCCAAAACAGCGGATGAGATTGACATTCAACGCAGCCACCTGTATAGCAAAATCGAAAAGTACGGTTTGAAAAGAGAATCATAGCCCATAGGGGCTATCATTTGTCATTCGTTGAATTTTCGGTGTTGCTTCCGAATCAGCACAACCACGGCGATAATCAGCACAATTCCCCCAAGGACAATGTAGCCATACGTTTTCCATGGGCTTGCAGTTTCAGTTTCACTGTTCTGAATAACGGCGGCGGTACTAAAAAACGAAAATAATAAGGCAACGGTGCTGTGCATGATGGCATCATAATTTCTGTACAATATACAAATATAAATGCACAAACAATTGTTATGTTTTTTTTATTTCGCTTTTTGACAAACCTACGTGCGCTAGGTAATTTCTGCGATAAATACGCCATCGCGATTGATTGCGTCCCGGTTTTTAAGGATATTACCTAAATTTAGCTTGCCAATTACATACTTGAAATTGTTCGCATAAAAGCGCTCGCTGATAGACGAAAATCCGAGTGTATCGATCAATTGCTCGTCTTCATAGCGAAGGTAAATCTGAATGTCCCAATCGGTGCTGTATGTCAGTTCACCTGCTCCGAGATGTTTTTTGTATTCATATCTGTATCCATATCGGAGTGCCGCAATGTCAGACAATACTGCGGATCCCGTGGGATGCCCACCGGCGCCCTTGCCATAGAAAAACTGTTCGTCGGCAAATGCGGCTTTGACCAGTACCCCGTTGTATTCGTTTTCCACAGCGTAAAGAATGTTGTCGGGCGGGACCAGTTTTGGCAATACGTAGAGGACGACTGTTTTATCGTTAATTTCCCGTGCGGTGGGAATTAATTTTATTCTGAAATTTTTCTCCCGCGCAAATTGGATATCCGAAGCACCGAGTTTATCGATTCCGATATTTAAGATGGCATCGGGCGATAAATACAGGCCATAGGCATGGGAGGCTACGATGGTTAATTTAAATTTAGCGTCAAATCCGCCGACATCCAATGTGGGGTCAGTTTCGGCAAAGCCGAGATCCTGTGCTTGTTTCAATGCGGTTGCATAGGCTAAGTTCTCATTGAATATTTTCGAAAGAATGTAATTGGACGAGCCATTAAAAATACCGGTTACCGAATGCAGCAGCTCGTTATCATAGTATTCCTCCAGGTTTCGGATAATAGGGATACTGCCGCACACAGCACCTTCGTACAGCAGGCTCGTGCCGTGTTCTTGCTGAATATCCACCAATTCTTCCAGGTGTGTGGCAATCATCTTTTTATTGGCCGAAACCACATTCTTGCCCGACCGGAGTGCTGTGGAAACGATTTCAAAGGCTGCAGCTGCGTCGTCTATCAATTCGACCACGGTATTAATTTCAGGATCGTCTAACACAGCCCTGGCATCCGTGGTGAATAGCGCTGCAGGCAGTGTTCTTTTTTTCTCCGGATGTTTGATGACGAACCGTTTAATGGCAAGGTTGAGATTCTTGGTCTTGATGATGTCGTGTAGCCCTTGTCCCACCACACCAAAACCGAAAAGTCCTAAGGTAAGTTTGTTGTCCATGTTTGCTGTTATGTCAATGTAGTTAGCTCACTTGTTGATAAGCCAGGTGATTTGAGGTTGCCCCTGTATGACTGAGGAACCTCGAAATTTCTTCCGCAATCCGCTCCGTTTCGATAAGAAAGCCGTCATGTCCGTAACAGGAGTCGATCTCGGCATACTCGGCGTCCGGAATGTGGCCTGCCAGGAATTTTTGCTCTTCCGTCGGGAATAGCAGATCGCTATTGATTCCAATCACCAATGTCATTGCTTTGATCTGGCACAAAACATCAGGTATATCTGCGCGTCCACGTCCGATATGATGTCCGTCCATTGCTTTACTCAGGAACCAATAGCTATATGCATTGAAACGCTTGACCAGCTTCTCTCCCTGATAGTTCTGATACGAAGAGGCTCGGAAGTGATCTGTTTTTTCGGTTGAAGTTTCCAATTGAGTGGCCGCATAGGTGTTATATCCCCGATAGGAGAGCAAAGCGATACTGCGGGCTGCTTTCAACCCTTTGGCCCCTCCGTCGGGTTTGTTTGCATAAAAAGTCCGATCCGCACTGATGGCAAGTCGTTGACTTTCATTGAATGCGATGCCCCATGGAGAATGTACGGCGTTTGTCGCGATGAGCACCAACCGCTTAATTCGGTTAGGATCCAGGATGGCCCATTCCAACGCCTGCTGTCCACCTAATGAACTACCAATGACCAACGCGATTTTTTCAATGCCTAACTGATCTGCAAGCAGTCGGTGGGCGGCTGCCAGATCCCTGATAGAAAAGGGAGGGAAAGATAAGTAATAGGGATGCCCGGTTGCCGTATCAATGCTCAACGGGTGGGTAGTTCCATAAGGAGACCCGATTACGTTTGCGCAAATAATGAAATAATCATTCGGATTGAAGAAATCAGTTGCGCCAAATAATCCGGGCCACCACTCAAAAACATCCGAATTAGCCGTAAGTGCGTGACACACCCATACTACATTATCTTTCCGCTCATTCAGGTTGCCATAGGTGTGGTAAGCGATCTGAAGATTTCTGAGCCGCTTACCACTTTCAAGTGTGAATGTATTTGGACATGTGAATGTCTGTATGCTCATCCGAGGCCTTACTTGATTTTGTCGAACGCCTGTTGCAGGTCAGCTTTGATATCATCGACATGTTCGATACCCACAGCCAATCGCAGCTCTCCAGGGAAAACACCTGCACTCGCCTGTTCTGCTTCACTGAGCTGCTGGTGAGTGGTTGCTGAGGGATGGATAATCAATGTTTTGGTGTCGCCTACATTTGCAAGATGGCTGATCAATTCCAGGCTGTCAATAAATACGTTGGCCTTCTCAGCATCGCCTTTTATTTTGAACGACAATACGCTGCCGAATCCGTTTTTGAGGAATTTTTGGGCACGTGCATGGTTCGCGTGGCCTTTCAATCCCGGGTAGCTGACCCGCTCGACCTGTGAATGACCTTCGAGCCATTTGGCGATTTCCAACGCGTTGTCTACATGTCGTTGCACGCGCAGCGATAAAGTTTCCAGCCCTTGAAGCAATAGAAATGAATTAAAAGGAGATAGGGCCGGCCCGAAATCCCGTAGTCCTTCTACGCGGGCACGGATGATGAATTGAATGTTACCCAAGGGGCTGTCTACACCGAATACATCGCTGAAAACCAAGCCGTGATATCCTTCGGATGGTTCACTGAACTGCTTGAATTTTCCGTTACCCCAATTGTAATTTCCTCCATCGACGATGATACCGGCGATGCTGTTTCCATGTCCACCAATCCATTTTGTGGCCGCCTGTACGACTACATTGGCACCATGCTCGATGGGCTTAAAAAGATATCCCGCAGCCCCGAATGTGTTGTCGACGATTAGCGGAAGGTCATATTTCTTGGCAACTGAGGCAATGCGATCGAAATCGGGAATGGTATAGCTCGGGTTGCCGATGGTTTCCACGTAGAGGGCTTTGGTCTTTTCATCGATCAAGGCCTCAAAGCTTTCCGGCGCATCATCTTTCGTGAACCGGGCTTCGATGCCCAAGCGCTTGAACGAAACTTTGAATTGGTTGTAGGTACCACCATAGAGGTTTGCGCTGGTTACGAAATTCTCTCCACTTTCCAGTATATTGGTCAGTGCAATAAATTGCGCCGATTGTCCCGAGGCCACGGCAAGACCAGCGACACCGCCTTCAAGTGCGGCCACACGTTTTTCAAAAACGTCGGTCGTAGGGTTCATGATGCGCGTATAGATGTTCCCGAATTCCTTCAACGCAAATAGATTGGCGCCGTGTTCTGCACTGTTGAATACAAAGGAAGTGGTTTGGTAAATAGGTACTGCACGGGAGCCGGTGGTCGGATCTGCTTCTTGTCCAGCATGCACTTGCAGCGTTTCAAATTTTAGATTTTCGTTAGCCATGATTTATTTATTTTGATTTATTTAATTTTTAAAATTTGCTTTGAAATAGATGAATCCGATTCAGTATAGGAGCGGATGTGACTAGGCCCAACCGCCATCAAAGGGCGGTTATCCGCGGACAGCCTGTACAAACTAGCAACACCCGCGCATGCCCTTCACATCCCCGCACATTCGGTGGGCTTTCATCCTTATGGATGCTAAATAATGAAAGTTGCTTGCAAAATACGTGTTCATCGTCTATTAATTTATATGCTCCCAATTGACATTGATCGGGACAGGAATTGGCACCTTTTCCACCGTTTATGGATGGTTGCCAGTGGGTCACTGAGCCAGTCTCTCGCCACTTCTTTATAAACCAAGACCTTTCAGAGGAATTGATTTGTGCGTGCTTAAACACACAACGGTTGCAAATATAGCGGGTGCTATTTGGTTGTGCAAAGTTTTTTTGATTTTTTTGTGGAGATGAGCATTACTTTTAATACGGCTGCGTTGTTATTTCCGGCTATCAGTTTGATTATGCTAGCCTATACCAATCGGTTTCTGGCCCTGGCTGCATTGGTCCGTAGCCTGCATGCAAAATACCTTGAACACCATAAAAGCGGAGTCTTGCATGGACAGATCAAAAACCTGCGCTATCGGCTTAAACTGATCAGACAAATGCAGGCGATGGGTGTAGTGAGCTTTGTTACCTGCATTGTATGCATGTACTGCATTTACATGGAATACAAGTTTTTTACGGAGCTGACATTTGCCTTAAGCTTGCTTTTCTTTGCCGTGTCGCTCATTATTTCATTGGTGGAAATTCAGGTAAGCAATAAAGCGCTGGAATTGGAATTGGGTGATATGGAGGAGAGGAAATCTGAATAAATCAGGACATCCCAAATTGGAAAATCTCAAATAAAAAGCGGCCCCCAATAGGAGGCCGCTGAATTTAAGTTTAGAGGGCGTTAGTTATCTTACGAAAAGCAGCTCGCGCAATTTCGGCAACGGCCATTGGCCGTCATCGACAATCTGTTCCAGTTTATTGATGTGATAGCGAATCTTATCGAAATAAGGTTTCACATTTTCGTCATAAGCGATTGCCTTTTCGCGGACATCCTCCAGTATATTGGCTTTTTTGCGTTCCTGACGCATCGCTTCAGCATCGATAAGGATGGTGTTGATATGGTTGGAAATGCGCTCAATCAAGTTGGATTGTGAGCCATAGGCCTCGGGTTTAAAACCGAGTTCTTTCAACCCCTTGACATTGGCAATCAAATCATTTTGATAGTTAAAAGCTGCGGGAGCGAGGATACTATTCACAATTTCTCCAATGACACGGGCTTCAATCTGAATTTTCTTGTAATAGCTTTCCAGCAAGATTTCGTGCCGCGCTTCGCTTTCGCGTTTGCTTAGCACAGCCAAACTTTCAAATAATTCCAGTGATTTTTCACTGACATATATATCCAGCGCTTTCGGTGTGGTCTTGATGTTAGAAAGGCCGCGTTTGTGTGCTTCTTCTTCCCACTCTTTACTGTATCCATTCCCTTCGAAACGGATGGCTTTGGATTCTTTGATGTATTTGCGTACAACGTTGAGCAGTGCCAGGTCTTTTTTCGTACCCTTTTTAATTTGTTTGTCGACTTCTGACTTAAACTCAATCAATTGGTTGGCTACGATCGCATTGAGTACCGTCATCGGACTCGCACTGTTCGCAGAGGAGCCAACGGCCCGGAATTCGAACTTGTTTCCGGTGAATGCAAACGGAGACGTGCGGTTACGGTCGGTATTGTCCAACTGCAGTTCGGGTATTTTCGGGATACCGTGCCACAACATTGCTTCGTTTTTCACTTTTTTCGCTACCCTTGCCGTTTCTACTTCATCAAGCACGGCATTGAGCTGGCTTCCGAGAAAGATAGAGATGATGGCTGGCGGTGCTTCATTGGCCCCCAAGCGATGGTCATTTGCTGCACTGGCAATGGATGCGCGCAACAAATCTGCGTGATCGTGCACGGCTTTAATGACGTTGACAAAAAAGGTCAGGAACATCAGGTTGGTCTTCGGCGTTTTTCCCGGAGAGAGCAGGTTGATGCCCGTGTTGGTAATCATCGACCAGTTATTGTGCTTGCCCGAACCATTGATGTCGGCATAGGGTTTCTCGTGAATGAGCACCTTAAATTTATGACGAAGCGCTACCTGCTCCATTAAATTGAGGAGTAATTGATTGTGGTCGATCGCCAGATTGATTTCCTCAAACATCGGCGCACATTCGAATTGCGAGGGAGCAACCTCATTGTGCCGGGTTTTCAATGGAATACCCAATTTGAGTGCCTCCTGTTCCAGGTCAACCATGAAAGCCAAAACGCGCTCGGGAATGGCACCAAAATAATGGTCTTCCAATTGTTGCCCTTTGGCAGACATGTGTCCGAATAAAGTGCGGCCCGTCAGCTGTAAATCAGGTCTGGCATTAAACAAGGCTAAATCAACCAGAAAATATTCCTGCTCGATGCCAAGTGAAGAGAAGACTTTGGTAACCGATTTATCAAAGAAATTGGCAACATCTACGGCAGCTTTATCCAGCGCGTTAACCGCTTTCAGCAACGGTGCCTTGTAGTCAAGTGCCTCACCGGTATAGGAAACAAATATGGTAGGGATACAAAGCGTCTTGCTGCCACCGGTTTCGTAGATGAATGCTGGGGAAGAGGGATCCCATCCGGTGTATCCCCGGGCTTCAAACGTATTACGGATACCGCCGCTCGGAAAGCTGGATGCATCCGGCTCTTGCTGTACCAGTGCGCTTGCGGTGAATTTGTCAATGGCAGATCCATCCGGCAACGGTTCGAAAAACGCATCGTGCTTTTCAGCCGTTGCTCCCGTAAGCGGCTGGAACCAGTGGGTATAATGTGTCACCCCATTGCTGATTGCCCAGCTTTTCATCGCTTGAGAGATGTGCTCTGCAAGATCCAAGCTGATCGCCTTCCCTTCATCAATCGTTTCCATCAATTCCGCATAAGCGTTTTTTGGAAGGAATTCCTTCATCTTGGCGGTTGTGAATACATTTTTGCAGTAATAAGACGAGGGTTTGATCGTTTCGGACGTTTTGTCGTTGTTTAGTCTTGATATGGCAGTTTCTACCGCCTTAAATCTTAGTTCTGACATTTAATTTTATTTATTTGTTTGATGCGATGTGTTGTTTTTTAATTAATGCTCCAATATTCGAAAAAAAAAATGACATTTCATTATTTTTTTGTTAAAAATGAAAATATTTTTTATGTTTTATGGAAAATTATTTCATTTTATCTGTTATTGTTGCATTATTTACAATAAAACTAATCGCCGAACCCCCAATCAATCCCTTTTAAAGTTGCAGGAACACCCTTCTCTATCCAAGGAGCCGCAGGTTTTCCTTTTAAGAAGTGATCAAAAAATTCCAATTCACGGCGTTGAATATCTTTGCGGTTTTGCCGTCGCACTAAATTGTGGGCCTCGCCATTGTAATTTAACAGCCAAACAGGTTTCTGTAGTCTGCGTAGGGCGGTAAACATTTCGATACCTTGATACCAAGGAACTGCACCATCGGCATCGTTACTCATAATAACCACGGGTGTGGATACATTGGGCAGATGAAACAGTGGCGAGTTTTCGATGTAAAGATCTGGATCATCCCAAAGGGTGGCGCCGATGCGGCTTTGGGTATGTTCATACTGGAATTGGCGGTTCATGCCGCTTTCCCAACGAATGCCTCCATAGGCCGATGTCATATTTACAACCGGTGCACCGGCCCAAGCCGCTGCATACATAGGGGTGCGGGTGATCAGATGTGCCACTTGATAACCTCCCCAGCTCTGGCCCTGTATACCGAGTTTCTCACCATCTACCCAGGATTGTTTTTTCAGTTCCTCCATGCCCGAATTAACGTATTCTTCGGCCGATCGGCCTGGATGACCGATTTCATAATGAATGTCGGGCGCGAAAACGAGGTATCCGTTGCTTACAAAGAAACTGATGTTAAGGCGTGAAGGTGTGGGGGTGGGCGGAATATACGTGTAAAGACCGTCAGAAAGCCTTTCATAAAAATAGGCAATGACCGGATATTTTTTGTTGGGATCAAAATCTTCCGGTTTGTAAAGAATGCCCTCGGCAGCATGACCCTGCGGTGTCGTCCATTTCATCAGTTCCGCGGTGCCCCAATTATACGTTTGTTGCTGGGGATTGAGAACGCTTAACTGGATTTCTGTCGTGAAATCCAATGAGACATATAAATCTGGTGAATGGCTGTAATTTTCCTTGGTATAGATGTACGTGTCTGCATCCGCGGCCTGCTGGATTGAACCATACCGGCAACGTTCCATGACGATCTCCTTGGGATCACGGTTGTTGCGCCCAACGGATCTATACCAGCCGTTTTCCTTGGTAACGTGGTTGAAGGCCGACAGGACTAACGGTTTTTTTAGATCAATGGGTACGGTTTTACGCCGCCACCCCGGCATGCTTGATCTGTTTTCTTTGGGGTTGCTGTACCGGAAGGTGATTTGGTTGCTTCGTCCGGCGCCGTTGGTAAGGATCCTGCGTTCCTTACCTTGCGGATTAAATGCCCAGATGTCATATTTGTCGTAAATGAGGACTTCCTCATCGTCCTCTGTCCAACCGGCGATTCCATAGCTCTCTGGTTCGTCGGGTACGTCATTGTCCTCATCCGCGAAGCTGACGGGCAGGTCTTCATTCAATCGTACCGTATTGTTTAATGGAATGTCGTAGCTATACCAACTGCTGTCGGGTCGGTTAAACCAAATGATATACCGGCCGGTGGGCGAGAGGCTGATGGGACCGCGGACGTTGCTGGCGACCTGTTTGCGTGATCCGTCAATGGTCGATACGGCAAAAACGTCTTGGAACGTACCCGTTTGCCACTGTGTTTCAATACGTCGCCCTACGTCTGTGGTAGCCAATGCGAATTCGTTGTCCGCATCTTCAGTGAGTCGTGTGTAAGGCACTTCCTCATCCGCCAATGCAAAGGCTCTGTGTCCTTGTCTGGGGTTAATAACCGCTAGATAGCTCCTCTTTTGTTCTTTGTCGAGGTTCACCAATTGCTGCGTTTGCAGATAGTCGTCTTTCCAATGCCAAACGTCTACGTTCGCATGTTCAAACTCAACAAGGGTTGTATCTTTTATCGGGGGAATAGGAGCAATGCCGAAAAAGAGTTTTTCTCCGTTTTTGCTGAACCTGACATCGCCATCACCGCTTACACCCCAATTTTGTGGTATACCGACCCGGACAATCGTAATGGCTGTATCCCGGTCAGTAGTATAATAGTATAGTTTGAATGCCTTCCGAAGCGATTTTTCGGGGCTTTTGTCTGCTGTGAACGCCAATTGTGAGGCGGATTCGTCAAAGGCGATGTTTTTGTACACACCTTTCCCTCGGCTGATAGGGCGGGATTCGTGGGTTAACAGATCGTAATAATACAGCCCCGCATCTGTCCCGATGCTGTCTTTTTCGGCCGCATCACGTACAAATACCAGGGCATTTCCACCCTTGCTGAAATGATAAGTTTCCACACGCTCAAACGTGGTCTCCTCACCGCTTGCAAGGTGCCGGATATGCAGTATGGATAACGGCTTTTTGTGGGGAGATCCTTCTGTATGAGCGGTATCTGTTTCTGGGCTATCGTTGGATAGCGGCAGGCCTTCGCTGACATAAGCGAGGTATTCACCCGCTTCCTCAGGGATTTTGTAGGATTTTACCTTCGGTATTTTAACAAGTTCGGTAGTTTCCAGGGCAAATATGGCCAGCGAATCCTTGGGCATCTCATCGGGTTTCTTTTTCTTGATCCGCGCTTCCCGGGTTTCAGTGAACAGCGGCTTAACCACAGCAATTAGAAACTGTTGGTCTGGTGAAAAATTGGCCCCGGCTCCCCGGTCGATCATTCCCACCCGCTGATGCTGGGGCGTCGTAATAAACAATTGTGCATCGCCTTCTTGTGGTGTGACCGTATAAAAAATAAAATTTCCATCTGTGGAGATACCGGATGAACCCATGCTTTGCCAGCTGTCGTATACGTGGTGATCCAGCGGCTTTTTTTGAGCAGAGGTTGTAAAGGGTGCCAACAGGAAAGGCAAAAAGAAGCTGATGTTTCGGCAAATAAAAGAAAGTTGGGTATTCATGCATGCAATATTGGTATAATTAGCGGTAATTGCCTGTAGCTGTACTAATTTTTTTACATATTTTTTAACGTAACAAAGCTGTTGGTGACGTGTCAAAACCACTGTTTTACAGCAAATAGTTTAATTTTACCAGAATCTTGATTAAAATAGATGATACGTGGCCGCTATATTAAGTGTAAAAGAAGTAGGTAAGACCTACGAAAGCGCAGGTAAATCGCTGACCGTTCTGCATCGGGTTAATTTCGAGGTTGAAGCAGCTTCGACGGTAGCGATCGTGGGACCTTCTGGGAGCGGGAAAACAACCCTATTGGGGTTGTGTGCGGGATTGGATCGCGCCAGCACGGGGAGTATCGTGCTGAACGGTGTTTGCTTGGATGAACTTGGCGAAGATGACCGGGCCAAAGTGCGTAATCAATACGTGGGCTTTGTTTTTCAGAATTTCCAATTACTCCCTACCTTGACGGCATTGGAAAACGTAATGGTACCGCTCGAACTGCGTGGCGAACGAAGCAGCAGAAACCGGGCATTGGAACTGCTGGATAAAGTAGGGCTGGCCGATCGAGGCCATCATTACCCGTTGCAGCTGTCGGGAGGCGAACAGCAGCGGGTTTCAATCGCCCGCGCATTTTCCAATTCACCACAGATTCTTTTTGCTGACGAACCCACGGGAAATCTGGATGCAGAAACGAGTGAAACCATCGAACGCCTGTTGTTCGATCTCAACAGAGATATGGGCACGACACTGGTATTGGTGACACATGATATGGAATTGGCGTTCAAAACACAGCGCATCATTCGTATGAAAGGCGGAGTGGTGATTTCGGATGAGGTTACACAACCTAAAGAGCGGTAATATGGCAATTCCATCAACGCATAATAAGCTGGCCGCCGGTTGGATCGTTCGCATGGCTTGGCGGGACAGTCGAAGGAGCCGTTCCCGGCTTTTTTTATTTGTTTCATCAATTATTATTGGAATTGCAGCGTTGGTCGCCATTTATGCGTTGGGCGATAATTTGGAAAAGGATATCGACAATCAGGCCGCTACACTTGTAGGGGCCGATCTGGTGCTCCATAGCAATCATCCGTTGGAGGAAGAGGAACAAAGGCTCGTTGACTCGGTCGGGGAGGCAAGCAAGGCGCATTCCGAAGAACGGAGCTTTGCATCCATGGCGCTATTTGTTAAGAACGGCGGTACCCGACTGGTGCAGGTGCGGGCGCTCGGTGGCGACTTTCCCTATTACGGAAAGCTGGAAACTGTGCCGGAAGCCGCTGGAATCGATTTCAGAAACCATCAACAGGCACTGGTTGATAAAACGCTCTTGTTGCAGTTTGGCGCCGAGGTGGGCGATTCGGTAAAAGTGGGAGAAGTGATGTTCGAAATTGCTGGCCGTCTGAACCAGGCTCCGGGACAAACCGGGATTTCCACCACCGTAGCACCGGCTGTTTTCATCCCACTGTCGTATCTGGATGCTACCGGACTTAACCAGAAAGGAAGCCGGATTAATTACAACTACTATTTCCAATTAGCAAACGGAGTGGATGCAGATGCGCTTGCCCAAGGCCTTGATTCGCTGCTGGAAGTACACCGAATGGGGTACGATACGATTGCTTCGCGCAAAGAGGAGACCGGAAGGTCATTTTCTGATTTAAGCAAATTTTTGTCGTTGGTGGGCTTCATCGCGCTGCTACTTGGATGTATCGGCGTTTCCAGCGCCATCCATATCTACATCAAAGAAAAGTTGAGTAGCATTGCGATCCTGCGTTGTCTGGGAGCCAGTTCGCGGCAAGCGTTTTTGATTTTTCTGGTTCAAGTCATAGGTGTAGGGTTTGTCGGTTCATTAATCGGTGCGGTACTTGGAACCTGTATTCAACAACTTTTACCACTGATATTCAAAGATTTTGTTCCGGTTGAGATCAGTAGCGACTTATCGTGGAGTGCTATTTTGCAGGGAATCGGCCTGGGTGTCTGGATATCCATCCTGTTTGCCCTGCTACCCTTGATCGGTATCCGGAATATTGCGCCGTTAAATACGCTGCGGTTATCATTGGATTCCCAAAATCCGGTAAAAGACAGACTCAGCTGGGTCGTCTATGGCCTGATTGCACTGTTTGTCTTCGGCTATGCATATTTGCAATTGAGTGGTTTCCTGCAAACCCTCGTATTTACCGCTGGGGTTGCATTGTCGTTTGCCGTATTATTTGCGACGGCAAGTTTGCTAATCTGGCTGGTTAGACGCTTTTTCCCCGTATCTTGGAGCTACCTCTGGCGACAAGGGCTTTCTAACCTGTTCCGACCTTATAACCAAACCGTTATTCTGGTCATTTCGATCGGACTCGGCACAGCCTTCATTGCTACCTTGTTGTTGGTCCAGGAAATGCTAATCGCGCGCGTTTCCTTATCGGCAAGTGACAGCCAGCCCAATATGGTGCTTTTTGATATTCAGTCTTCCCAAAAACAGGATGTGGCCAAATTGGTTACGGAGCAAGGGCTCCCCATATTGGATCAAGTGCCGATTGTAACGGTGCAACTGGAAGCGATCAATGGGATAACGGCAGATCAGGCGCGGGCAGATAGCACCCTCCAAGTATCGCGGCGCGCGCTGGGTGGTGAGCTTAGGGCGACGTATCGTGCCACCCTGACCGATTCGGAAAAAATCACGGCTGGAACGTGGACCGGTGAAACCGTTCCGGGAGATACGGCGCGTATTTCGCTCGAAGAGGGCTATGCAAACCGGATCCGCGTAGCGATCGGAGACACGCTTTTGTTTAATGTGCAGGGAGTACGGATTCCAACCATCGTTGGCAGCTTGCGGGAGGTTGATTGGAATCGTGTGCAGACCAATTTCAGGTTGATTTTTCCACGGGGCGTGATTGACAATGCTCCTCAGTTCCACGTATTGATGACCCGCGTTCCGGATGATGCGGCATCTGCCCGGATGCAGCAAGCGGCGGTCAGGCAATTTCCCAACGTATCCATTATTGATCTGGGGCTTATTTTGTCGGTATTGGATGAGATTTTAGACAAAATCGGATTTGTTGTTCGTTTCATGGGAGGATTCAGTATGCTTACCGGTTTCGTGGTACTGGTGGCCTCCGTGATGATCAGTAAATATCAGCGAATCAAGGAAAGCGTCCTGCTGCGTACCCTGGGTGCCTCAAGAAAGCAAATTTTAGCCATCACCGCTCTGGAATATTTCTTTCTGGGATTATTGGCTTCCGTTGCGGGCATATTGCTTGCCTTGGCCGGCAGTTGGGCACTGGCTATTTTTAGTTTTGAAGTACCCTTTGCACCCAATCTGCTCGCAATGGGGATACTGATCTTAGGAATTACGGCAATAACGGTACTCGTTGGTCTTTTCAACAGTAGTGGCATTACGCAGCGGCCACCCCTCGAAATTCTCCGTAAAGATATATGATGTGATGATTGTGGACTACTTTAACATGTCTTTTAAGATCGAGAGTGCGACGGAGTCTACCGATTCAGCCGTATTGGATAAGACGACGATGGCCATTTTTCTGTCAGGCGTGAAGGCAACGTAACTGCTGCTCCCGAAGGTAGCGCCGTTGTGCCAATAGATGAGCTCATCTCCGACTACATTCATATGCCAGGCCAATCCGATATCCGTCTCGGGAGGATTGAAATACGTGAACTGCCGTGTGAGTGCCAATGCATGCTCTAAATCAGTTTCCGGCATTTTGAAATGCGCCTTGGCGTACAAAAGCAGGTCGGATACGGTAGACTTAAGCGATCCATGCGCCGTGAACGCATCGAACGTCCATAATGGCGTTTCTACGCCTTTTTCATTATAGCCTTTTGCTACGTATTGACTGTCGGGATTCGGGTGTTCGGTTGTGTTTTTCATTCCCAACGGCTCACAAATAACTTCTTGGACGATTTCGTCGTATGACTTTTCATAGCAGGTTGAAAGGATATCGCCCAGAATACCAAAGCCGAGGTTACTGTATTGATACATAGAATCGGGTGGAACAGTCGCTTTGTAGGATTTCAGGTAGGTATATAAGTGTTCTTTTGCGTAACCGCTGTAGGGATCGAGGGCATTGCCGGCTGCCGTTGCTTCGATATTATCGGGCATCCGGGGCAAGCCGGAAGTATGGTTGGCCAATTGCCTTAGCGTGATCCGCTGCAGGTCGGGGTTTGTGGCGACAGAATCGGGCAGATATTGGGTGATCCGATCATCCAAACTTACTTGCTGGGTCTGTGCAAGATAGGCAAGTAAAGTGGCAGTAAAGGTTTTACTGACCGAACCGATTTCAAACAGTGTGTTTTCATCTGGAAGCTGCTTATTGCCTTTTTCGGTTTCACCGTAATAAAAACCGCTGGTTTTTCCGGCGTTGATGATACCGATAGCCAATGCATGAGTATGGCCCTTGCGGCTGTAACTTAGCGCTACCGAATCCACATACCGATCGAATTTAGATGCAGCCGTGTTGTTGAATTCCACGGGTGCGGTCTTCTCAGGTACTGGATCGCCAGCGTAGGGCTGGAAAAGAAAAACATCGATTTTGTTAAGGCTGTCTAATCCCAACACTAATTGCAAGGGAGTACTGATAAAATTCAGTTTATAGGTGCCGGTAGCTTTTTCAAACGTTTTTAGTTCGGCCGACTGAATTTGCCCCAACGGATAAAGCTGTTGGGTCATCACGGTTTGGAATGCCTGCAATGATAGGGATTGCTTGAATTTTGAACTGCCTAACGCATAGATCGAATCGGTTTCCTGTTGATTGAAGTGGTACTCTACCTTATTGAATACCGCCTGATTGATTTGTCGGGAGGGGTCTTCTTCTTGCGCAAAGGCCGTAGCATATAAGGACAGTGAAATGAGTAAGACACAGGTGTTTCTGATCATGATTCCAAACATCTGGCAAAATTACGTGAAACGTAATTACATTCCTAATAATTGTTTGAGGCGTGTATAGCCGTTTTTACTTACACTTACGTTCCTTCCATCGGACAGAACAGCGATATGGCTATCTTTTTCATGAGGTTCCAGACGGACAATGGAGTCAATTTTGACGATAAACGAACGGTGCACGCGAACGAATTGGAGGGGATCCAATTGCTCTTCAAATGAGGCCATGGTCCTGTTTTTCATAAATGCTCCTTCATCGGTGTGGATTTTTACATAGTCATCATCGGCTTCCAGGCAAATGATACTGGATGTGGGAATGATTTTGATTTTAGTGCCGGTCTTTACAACAATGCGTTCGAGCTTGCCCGGTGTGTGACTTACATCATCAATTAGTTTTTGTGTGTTTTCCCGATCGGTTGTCAGTTGGCGTGTATCAAGAAACTTGGCAACAGCCTGATCAAACCGGGCTTTGCTGATGGGCTTAAGCAGGTAGTCGACGGCATGCTGTTCAAACGCCCGGATGGCATGGTCATCAAAGGCAGTCGTGAAAATAACCGCTGGTTGCTTATCAATGATTTCCAGCATTTCAAAACCATTGATTTTTGGCATTTGTATATCCAGGAAGATGAGATCCGGCTGGTGTTGCATGATTGCCTTGGCTCCTTCAAAACCGTCGTTGCATTCGGCCACGACGGTTATTTGGGGATAGCTTTCGAGGTACTCTGCCACCATGCTCCGTGCTAAAGGTTCATCGTCTATCAATACCGCTTTAATCATAACTGGGGAATCTTGATTATGCTGGTAAAGATATGGGTTGTTGCTTGAGTTTCCAACAAATCTGTCCGTCCGAACAACAAATATAAACGACGCTGTACGCCACGTAACCCAAATCCGGTACCTCTGCGTGGTTTGTTGCTTTGGCTGTCGTACGGATTTTCGATTTGTATTTGCAGCATATGGTTATGACAAGAGCAGGCTACTCCGATGGTCACTTTTTCCGTGGTGTCGTACAATCCATACTTGATTGCATTTTCGACCAAAGGTTGCATAATCATTGCCGGTAATGTTTTCGCCAAGCATTCCTCATCGTAGGTTACCTGGGTTTCCAGCCGATGTCCGAAACGTACTTTTTCGATGGCTAGGTATAGTTGAAGATGTTCCAACTCGTCTTTCAGCGCGATTAATTGCTGGTCGTCTTTACGCAGGGTGCCCCGTAGGAAATCTGACAATTGAAAGGTCATGTTTCGCGCTTCTTCCGGTTTCCGCCCAATGAGCGCAATAATTGAATTGAGACTGTTGAAAAGGAAGTGGGGCTGAAGTTGCTGCCGGAGGTTGTAGAGCTCCGCTTCCCGCGCAAGTCGTTCGGCATCGGCTTTCCGCTGCTCGTTTTCCTTGTGTTCTTGTTGAATATTCCAAAGAATATTGATCATGGCAATCCAGGCGATCAGCAGGACATTGATGAAAAAGCGCAGCGGCAGCGATAGATCAATGTGGCTGAGGTAACCTTTGTCGTAGATAACATACTGCAGTATCCAACGATCGAGCGATACACTGATGGCAGCCAAGACAAGCCCCCAAACAACAATGTAGAAATACCCTTTTCGACGGGGGAGGTAGTGGTTTAATGCATTGGCAATGACATAGCAACATAGTGAAGTTGCCGTGGCACTTACTAGGCTGTCATTAAGTGCCAAATTAAAATCAACTTCAAACCACCAAAGGAGTGCTGTTTGAACGAAGGCATAAATAATCCAGATGATAAAGCAACTGATATTGATCAATCGCTGCCTGGATGAGGTATAAGGGATATCGTTCACTGGGTTCAATTAAATGCTTTTGATGGTAATCCCCCCAAATAGGGAAGTGCCCTTTATATAGACAACTTTTTGCTCGTCGTGAGGAATGCCTTGTGTAAAACGCTTATCATCCACTTCGCCAAATACGGATACCACGTCTGAATGAATTTTCCAATGGGAAGGCACGATGATTTTTGTTCCTGCAAAAATTTGGAACACATCGATCACAACGTGTTGTTGGATGTCTGCTTGAATCAGGTTGATGTCCGTACCCCCAAAAATATTGACCACTTCTCCACCCTGAAAGTTTTTGGAAATGATCGTTTTCTTTACGTCGCCAAAGACTGAAGTGGACTTTAGGTAGTCTTCGCTTGAAAAATTGGTAAACTCATCAGATTCTTCGCCTTGGTTAAATGCCGGAGCCCCGCCAGGTGCGGGGCTATCGGGTTGTTCGTTTACTACACGTTTGTCCCATTCGTAGTTGCCGGAATCATATCGCCTGCGGAATCGATGGCGCCGATCGAACCTGGGCGGGCAAGGACCGGATCGTCCCTTTCCCAACAGGAGCCATAACCCGATGCCAATAATTAGGGCAGGCCAAAGAAAGGGACCAATATCGAGATCTGTTAGGTTCCTAAGTAAAAAGAATGATCCAATCCCCAGCAGTATATAGGATGACGGATTCCTGAAATTGGAGTTTCCACCAATAATTAGACCGACAACTAGGAGTACCAGGGGCCACATATTGCCCCAATTGAATATCCAGTGTGGAAAAAGCCAACCGAACCCTAGTTTCCCTGCAAGCAGTATGACGCCAATGCCTACGATAATAATTCCCGCCCACATTCTGCCTGTATTGGAGTTATTATGTGTTGGACGATTTTGCTTATTCATGATATGTAGTTAAAATATTTTACGTAGAAAAGAAATACTTGTTCAAAGGTATGCGGATTCGATACGTTCTGCAAGCCGATTTAGGTAATGGGTCACATTTTCTCGGTAAACTGCCGGTTTATTTCGGTGAAATGATAGTAAAAAATATTTTTTTACAATTTAAGGGAAAGATTTGCATTAATAAACTAAATTCTTTTATATTTATCCCGATTCTGACAACTAAGAAATAAAAAGCTTAACAATGGGAGATTTTGACAACAAAGAGCGTGAGGAGGTTTTTTCAAAAAAGGTAAGGGCAGGTAAGCGCACTTATTTTTTCGATGTAAAGGCAACGCGATCCAATGATTATTACATCACGATCACGGAAAGTAAGAAGCGGTTTGAGGATGGTGTGTTCATCAAACATAAAATATTCCTATATAAAGAGGATTTTGAAAAATTTGCGGAAGGGCTGAGCGATGTGGTTGATTACATCAAAGATCATCAGGAAGTCGTTGAAAAACGCTACGAACCCGGCTTTGAAGGCAATGGTGTCGGGGTGGCTGAGGATGTAAACTCCAAAGATGATTTTTCTTATTAGCCAATAGGAAATCTTATTTCCAGAGAAAGCCTTGCATTCCTGTGAGGCTTTTTTAGTATCTATTAAAATTTTATATCTATGCGTTGGAAAGGTGGCAGACAAAGTGATAATTTTGAAGATCGCCGGGGAATGTCTTCCGGTGGTAAACTTGCACTAGGCGGCGTTGGTGGCATTATCGTGCTCATCGTTGGGTTATTGTTGGGCGGGGATCCGCAGGACATACTTCAACAGCTCCAAACTACGGATGCGCCATCTGACGAGCCAATTGAGGTCAGTGCCGAAGAGCAGGAGCTTACGGAACTGGTTCGAGTGGTTCATGCGAGTACGGAGGATGTATGGCAAACGATTTTCCGTTCACAGGGCCAGGAATTCCGATCGAATACTTTAGTGCTATACCGGGATCAGACACCTACGGATGGGTGTGGGATGGGCGCTTCGGCTTATGGCCCGTTCTATTGCCCGGGCGATGAAAAGGTATATATCGATCTCAGTTTCAACGACGAGTTGCATGATCGTTTTGGCGCTACGGGCGATTTCGCAATGGCCTATGTCCTGGCGCACGAGGTGGGACACCATGTCCAAAAGTTAACCGGGGCGATGGACAAGGTGAATGCGGCCAGGCAGCGATTGAGTGAAGTCCAGTATAACAAGCTGCAGGTGATGTTGGAGTTGCAAGCCGATTTTTACGCCGGTGTGTGGGCACATCACTCCAACAAAAACTCAGATGTTTATTTGGAGTACGACGACATCCGGGAGGGAATGGAGGCCGCCGCAGCTGTTGGCGACGATCGGCTGCAGATGCAGACACAGGGACAAGTGGTACCCGAGGCATTCACTCATGGTACGTCTGAACAACGCGCCTATTGGTTCAAAAAAGGGTTTGATACGGGCGATATGCGGCAGGGGGATACGTTTAACGACCCAAGCTTGCAGTAGGAAATAAGTCTATTGGACCAGTAGGTTGCATCCCCGTATGTCACTTTGATCAAAGCGTCCCAGTACTTCAAAATGGCCGTCGGAATGCGCTTTTCCCAGATCCTGCGTGGCAATGAATGCACAGGATTGTACGTTGGCCAGGTCGATCACATTGATGCCCCCCGTTAAACCAGCTGGAAGGATGGCAAACGGATCGTTCGTATCCCGGATGACGATTTTCATCCAAGGGGGGCAGCGAAATAAGCCATTTCCTGATGAATAAGCTTGCGACAGTAGTTCGGTCATACCATACTCTGAATGTATAGCCGGTAACCGGAACCCTGCACAAAGCCGCTCATGGACCTCTTCCCGGATCATCTCCCGCCTGCGACCTTTCATTCCACCCGTTTCCATGACCACAAGTTCCGGAAAGTCGATCTGGTAATTTTCTACAAAATCCAATAACGCATAGGTGACGCCAATCAGCAAGGTTTTACCGGCACTTGCTTTCAGCTGTTGTAAACGATCAAAAAGCGCCGCATGGTCATACAGGAAATAGCCGCTTAACGGATTCCTGCTTTCGCGGATCAAGTCATCTACCATGTAGATGAGCGATGACCCTTCCCGCTCAGCATAGGAGGGAAGGAGCGCCAGGATGGTCCAGTCTTCGGGAGATCCGTAGAACTGCGTAAATGCCGTGCGGAAACTTTTTTCATAAATAGTTATATCGACAACGGCATGCTTGCTCTGTACACTACCTGTTGTGCCTGAGCTACTGAAGACTACCTTTGGCTCTTGGTTCACCGAAAGAATGGTGTGTTTTTTGAAAAAATCAATGGGTAAGAAGGGGATACGCTCCGGCTGCTTAACCGTTTTGGGATCTACACCCAACAAAGCAAGGTATTGGGCATATACTGCACAATGACGAGACTGGTTCCAAAAGATTTCTAGGCAGCTATCGTCAAACTCCTGCGGTGAAGCAATGGAAAATATATGGTCTGCCGATAACATGTGTACAAACCGTTATAGCATTCCGCCACACACGGAAAGGACCTGCCCATTGATGTATGACGCAAGGTCAGACGCGAGAAACAAGCAGGCATTGGCCACGTCTTCGGTTTCCCCAGCCCGTTTCAGCGGGATGTTTTGCTCCCAACCTTCCACGACCTTAGGATCCAGTACATCGGTCATTTCCGTCCGGATAAACCCCGGTGCAATGACATTGGTGCGGATATTGCGCGATCCCAATTCTTTGGCTACCGATTTGGAAAAGCCGATGATGCCGGCCTTCGAAGCAGCATAGTTCGCTTGCCCAGCATTCCCTTGTACGCCCACCACTGAGCTCATGTTGATGAATGCGCCTTTGCGGTTTTTCATCATAATTTTGGATGCTGCCTTCGTAACGTTGAAAACAGATTTTAGGTTTACATTGAGTACATCATCCCACTGATCTTCGGTCATCCGCAACAGCAGACCGTCTTTGGTAATTCCGGCATTGTTGACCACCGCATCAAGCGTTCCAAACTCCGATACGATATCGTTGATTAATTTTTCGGCCTCTTCGAAAATAGACGCGTCAGACCGGTAACCTTTTATTTTGGTACCATGAACCTGGAGTTCCCGTTCAAGGGCTTCTCCTTTCTCTACAGATGACAGGTAGGTAAATGCAACATTCGCTCCGTTTGCGGCAAATGTTTCTGCTATTTTCCGGCCAATTCCTTTGGAGGCACCGGTAATTAGTGCTGTTTTTCCTTCGAGTAGTTTCATTCGTTTACTGTCTATATGCTAATACAAGGTATGTGCGCAAACTTAGAAAAAAATCACGACCTGTCACTGCAATTTAAATTATTGTAATCAATAATGTTCTGCATCTATTTCATGCTGCTGCGCGATGTGTAGTGCTTCATTTTTTAGACACTTCTATCGGATGCGGCTTTATCGAGGGTGCATCCTGTATGATCTTCTCAATGCCGTCTGCAATTTTCTGATTGCGCCTGGTCATTGTGGAGTCCGTTTTCCCAGCATATGGCATTATCATACAGCCCTTGGTTTGTGTCTTTGCACGATAATGCCAGAAACGTCAACATCAAAATAGATAAATTCATATGTTTCATGCATGTGCTGAATGCGGCATCCTGCCGGTATCTCGGATACGCGCTCCATGCCTGTAACACGATCTCTTGGAACAGGTCCTGACGTGTGTCGGCATCGTTCTCATATACCCTGCACACCTTATAAATCAGCCGCTCATTGGCTGATATTAAGTGGATGAAGTCGTCGGTATATGTTCTGGGATCTGTTGGCATTATTCTTAATTAGTAGCGAAAGCTAATGAAAAATCACACTTGTTGTAAAATTTTTGCGGCACTGGCTTCTTTGACATTTGTCGGTTAGAAGCCAATCTTTTGATTTATCACTGCTTTGACCAACATCGATTAATCGGACTCAAGTTTTTGTAATAATTAAACGATACTGTTGTTAAGCTCCAAATTATTTGCGTCCTTAGCTTCACGACAACGACAACAAACAATGAACGACGAGTTTTTCAGTCAGCTTTACCGTAAACAACAAGAGATCAATGATGTACCGCCCAATGGTGCGATTGCCGGCTGGGCGTTGGGTTTACTGGATTTACTGTTTCCAGAACGGCAGACGCACCCCAATCGGACCGTTGAGCAGCTCAAGGCCCAATTTGTCCAGTCTGAAAAAGAACTGGTAGGCATTCTGAATAGAACCAAGGCATGTGAAGATTGCAATAACGGCTTGGTTGCAACTCAGTTTTACGGATCCCTGCCCGAACTGCAACGGATGATGTATACCGATGCATCGGCAATTTATGAAGGCGATCCAGCAGCAACCAGCGAATTTGAAGTAATCCGTACATATCCGGGTTTTTTAGCTATAGCACTCTATCGACTCGCACATCAGCTTATGGTATTGGATGTGCCCCTTCTGCCCCGTATTCTTACCGAATATGGGCATTCGCAGACCGGTATCGATATCCATCCTGCAGCGCATATCGGCGAATATTTCTGTATTGATCATGGTACAGGAGCCGTTATTGGAGAAACGGCTGTAATTGGCAGCCAGGTGAAAATTTATCAGGGGGTCACGTTGGGTGCGATGAGTGTGGAGAAATTTCTCGCGAATACCAGGCGGCATCCCACGATACAGGATCGGGTAGTTATTTATGCCGGAGCGACTATTCTAGGGGGTGACACCGTGATTGGCCACGATAGCGTAATTGGAGGCAACGTATGGCTGACAGCTAGTATTCCGCCGTATTCCACGGTTTATCATCAGTCGACGGTGAAAATTGTCGACTCAAAAGCAACTCATTAACTAATATATGCAAACGCTGATTGATTGCGTGGGGAACACGCCGCTGGTAGAACTAACAAAGCTGAATCCGAATCCAGGGGTTCGGCTGTATGTTAAGTTGGAAGGAAATAATCCAGGGGGAAGCGTGAAAGACCGTGCGGCACTCAATATGATCCGCAGCGCAATGGACCGCGGAGATATCAAGCCCGGCGTACGTCTGATCGAAGCTACCAGCGGAAATACCGGTATTGCGCTGGCGATGATTGCCAGTATTTACGGCCTGGAAATAGAGTTGGTCATGCCGTCCAATTCTACCCGTGAGCGTACGTTGACCATGGAGGCTTTCGGAGCGAAAGTTACGCTGCTGGAGTCCATCGAAGCCTGCCGCGATTATGCGGAGGAGAAGGGGCAGCGGGACGATCACTTCGTACTGAACCAATTTGCCAACCCCGATAATTACCTGGCTCATTACAAAACCACCGGACCTGAAATCTGGCGGGATACCCAAGGGCAAATTACACATTTCGTAAGTGCCATGGGAACTACAGGCAGTATCATGGGCAACTCAATGTACCTTAAAGAGCAAAATCCCGATGTACAAATTGTCGGATGTCAACCCACGGAGGAATCCTCCATACCGGGCATCCGGCGTTGGCCCACCGAATACCTTCCGAAGATTTATGATCCTCACCGGGTGGACCGGGTGATGGATGTATCCCAAGAGGAAGCCGTAAAGATGACCCGGCAACTGGCGCAGGTGGAGGGTATATTTGTGGGAATGAGTAGTGGAGGGGCCATGGCTTGTGCGACGCGATTGGCAACAGAACTGAACGATGGCGTAATTGTCTTCATTGCGTGCGATCGGGGTGACAGGTATTTATCCAGCGACCTGTTTGGATAAAATCACGATCCGAACTTACTCCGCAAGGCAGCCAGCTTTGACGCCATATCGTTTTCTTCCCGCTTTGGACTTCCCGATTTTCTTCGGTCTTCCCATCTTTCTGACTTCCCAACTTTCTGTCTTTCTGTCTTTTCCCCCTTTGGTCTTTCGGTCTTTCCGTCTTTCTGATTTTCCGTCTTCATCGAAAGGCTGATCCGGTTACGTTTTTCGTCTACTTCAATAACCGTCACCATTACCTTTTGCTGAACCTTCACTACTTCGTTGGGGTCTTTTATATACCGGTTGGCCATTTGGCTTAGGTGTACCAAACCGTCCTGGTGCACGCCGATGTCGACAAATGCACCAAAGTTGGTGATATTGGTGACGATGCCCGGCAGCTTCATGCCGACACGGAGATCGCCGACACTATTGACGCCTTCTGTAAAGGAAAATTGCTCAAATTGTTCGCGCGGATCCCGGCCGGGTTTGGCCAATTCGGAAAGGATATCCCGGAGCGTTGGCATCCCCACCGAGTCGCTCACGTATTTTTTAAGATCGACTTGCTTGCGGAGTTTCTCGTCCTGCAATAGATCCGCCACCCGGCAACCAAGGTCGGCCGCCATCCGTTCCACCAATGTATACCGTTCGGGGTGTACCGCGCTGGCATCAAGCGGGTTTTCGGAATTTCGGATCCGGAGGAACCCGGCTGCCTGCTCGAAAGCCTTTTCGCCCAAGCGGGGCACTTTTTTCAATGACTCCCGATTACGGAAAGCCCCATGGGTATTACGGAAATTGACGATTTGTTGGGCCAATGAAGGCCCCAAGCCCGAGATATAGGATAGTATTTGCTTGGATGCGGTGTTGAGCTCTACACCCACTGCATTGACACAGCTAACGACGGTGTCATCGAGTGACGACTGAAGCTTCGTTTGGTCAACATCGTGTTGGTATTGCCCCACACCAATGGATTTCGGGTCTATTTTGACTAGTTCGGCCAACGGGTCCACGAGCCGTCGACCGATGGACACCGCACCCCGTACCGTTACATCATAGTCAGGAAACTCTTCGCGTGCTACGTCCGACGCTGAATAGATGGAGGCACCACTTTCATTGACCATAACGATGATCACTCCTGTTAGTGCCAGTTTGCGGATAAAATCTTCTGTTTCACGGCCGGCCGTGCCATTGCCAATGGCAATGGCCTGTATGCGATGTTTTTCCACAAGGAATCGGACGGTCTTCGCTGCTTCTTCAGCCTTTGCTGCACCCGTGTGCGGAAATATAGCCGTATGCTCTAGCAAGGCTCCCTGTTCGTCGAGGCACACGGTTTTGCAGCCGGTCCGGAACCCTGGGTCGATGGCCATCACCCGCTTCTGCCCCATGGGTGCCGCGAGCAGCAACTGCCGGACATTTTCGGCAAATACCCGGATGGCTTCGTCATCCGCCCGTTGGCGTGTAAGCATCCGTACTTCGGTTTCCATAGCGGGTTTGAGCAGCCTCTTATATCCATCTAGCATGGCGATGCGCACTTGGGCACTCGCCTCCCCGGCGCCCTTTACATAGGTGTTGTCTAGTAGTGGTAGTACCTCATTTTCCGGTACCTCAATGTCGAGATAAAGCATCTCTTCTTTCTCGCCCCGGCGCATCGCGAGTATCCGGTGGGAAGGTGCTGTTTTAAGGGGTTCAGACCATTCGTAGTAATCTTTGTATTTAATGGCCGCTTCTTCTTTACCGGGAACCACACGCGATGCGAACTGACCTTTTTCCATAAACATTTGCCGTACCTGTGCCCGGATGCTTGCATCTTCGGCGATGGTTTCAGCGATGATGTCACGGGCCCCAGCGAGCGCTTCTTCTGCATCCTGCACCCCTTTTTCGGAACTTACGAAGCCCCGTGCCGCTTCGATAACGTTTGTGCCATCCTGGGCAAGAACAAGTTGTGACAACGGTTCAAGGCCTTTCTCGCGCGCGATACTCGCGCGGGTCTTGCGTTTGGGTTTATACGGTAAGTAAATGTCCTCCAGGTTTGCCATCGTTTCCGCGGCTTTTACCTGTTGTTCCAGTTCGGCCGTCAGCTTTCCCTGATCGGCCAGCGATTTAAGGATAGTTTCCCTGCGCTTATCCAGATCTTGCATTTGTTGTGCACGGTCACGGATTTGCGTGAGCTGTACTTCATCGAGACTGCCCGTCATTTCCTTTCTATACCGTGCGATGAAAGGGATGGTTGCACCTTCTGCTAATAGGGCCAGGACAATACTCACTTGCCGCTCGGACAAAGCAAGTTCATTGGAAATACGAATTTCGTGGGTCATAGAAAAAAGAAGGAGGGACGAGGGTTACTTAAGCGTTTTTTTCGTCACTTACGGGATGTTGTGGGTCTTCGTGAGCCGTCTGCGGATCGTCAATATTGTCCATATTACCAGAATCGGACGTGTTTTCATTCGTGCCATACTCGCCGTCATGATAATAAGGGCCTTCGCTGCCATAATAATCAGGCTCACGTCCGGGATTATGTTCATAAGTGCCCGCAGGAGCAGAAGCGTTGCTTTCGTTCAGCTTTTTTGGCTCTTCATCCTTTACGATAACGTCTTCTACTTCTATATCTTTTTCAAAATTATTGATCTGATCACTGATATCCCGCTTAATACTTTCCGATGCATCCTTAAACTCACGAATTCCCCGGCCAAGCCCTCTTGCTAATTCAGGTAATTTTTTACCCCCAAAAAGCAGTAACGCCACAAATACAATCAGCATCATTTCGCTCGTTCCGATATTTAGGAAAGCTAATACTGTAATCAACATAACACAATCTCTATTTTAGTCACAGCTAAGGTAGGGGTAAATTTTGTGATATCCATAAAATTAGAAGAAAAAAGAAACGGTACAGCGTTAATTACTTATCTGAAACGTTGCGATTACGGGGCTTCTTCTTCATTTTATTAAGCCAGATAAATGTGCCAGTGATGGGCAGGCTGGTGGCTATCAAACATGCCAAAAAGTAGATCAATTTGGTGAACTGTCCATAGATATTGCCAACATGTAATGCCTTTATGGAGCCGGCCACACGTTCATTGAATGGCTTGTCACCGAAGATGCCAACCTCTTTTACAACGGCTGTGGCTACATCGATATGCACTTGGTCACCGGCAGCGGGGGCAAAAAAACCAATCCGGTTCTTGCTAATGGATAGGGGAGCTTTCGCATCTTGAGGCAGGCTAATGCGATAGTCGCCTTTATACGGTAAAGCTTGATCGGCAGCAGCGAGGTAAGTCGAAAAGGGAAGGAGTTGGAGTGGTCTCTTCCTTTCGCCTCTTTCTGCGCCGGCTCGACCGGAGTCTCGGCTGCCGCCGCCACGTTCGGCAGGCTGCTCCTTGTAAGTGCCTAAGGTTTTTTGCAGGCCGGTTCGATACCAGGGGAAAGACCACTGCGGACCGGTAATGCCCATAAGGAATAAAAAGATCAGCGAATAAAAGGCCAGTGAATTGTGCAGATCATGGTTGATGCGTTTCCAGCTGGCGCTCCATTTGATTTTCAGGCCTTGCCGCCAGTTTCTCAATTTTTGGGGAAACCAGATGATCAGACCCGTCAGGACACCCAATGTAAACAAGATGGTTGCTGTGCCGGAAATGTAGCTCCCCAGTTGCCGGTTTGGCAATTCGCCGATCAGGGGTTCCTCTATCTTATCCAGCAAGAGCCAGCGATGCAGGCTGAACATCGTTTGCATAAACTCGTCTGTTTTAGTTGTTTCTTTAGAAGTTCCGGTGATTTCGCCGCTGTATGGATTGACATAATAGGTGGTGCCAAAACGGCTATTATCTCCATCGATGCGTGCTGTGAATTGGTAAGTACGGCTGCGATCTGCCGGTATGCTAACCGCGGTGATGGTGCCGCCGGATTCGCTAACGATTTTCGGAATGAGGGAGTCTGCCGGGATCCGATTTTCATTTGCGGGAACCTTTACCTTATGTAAGTGCGGAGATGCCCATTCACGCAGTTCCGTATTATACGTATAGATCGTGCCGCTGAAACAAATGAGAATAACGATAATGCCACTGATGAGGCCGGACCAGAGATGGATGTCGTTGAAGAATTTCCGGGTTTTTTGCCAAGTCGTTTTTCTACGTGTTGTTTTGGCCATGGTTGTTTAATTAGCGTTTAAATAAGAATCAAACAATCATCCGGCGACCGTGCCGGATGATTGTTGTTTGTCTCCGATGTTGGTCTACGTAATTAAAAAATGCCGATGTAATGATTTCCTGTTTTGTTAACCAGTTTTGCACCTTTTGTTACCTCGCCTGTTCTGCTGTTGAGGATGTAGATGTTTCCGTCTTTCCCCACGGGTGTCACTGCTACAAAAACTTCGTCACCATTTACTACCCAACCTTGATATTGGAAGAAGTAAAGATCGGGCTCATAAGGCAAATTAACCAACTGCGCTGTTCTAGCGTTGAGGTCAACTCTCGCTATGAAACTTTGCTGTTCTCCTGTGTTGAAATTGGAGGCGGAGGCTCCATCATGCGTGTACATCACAAATGCGATTCCGTTACCTGCATATACCCAACTTTCTACATAAGAACCGTTGATACCCAGTGCATCGTCTAAACTTAATGCATAAGAATTGTCGTACTCATTGTTTTGGTTGATTCTTAGGATATAAGATCCGGATTCTTGTGTACCCTGATAGATATAACCATCTTCAGCAAGAAATGCATTGAAACTACGGTAGCCATTGGTATTCCCGGTACTGACAGAGGAATTAATCAATGTGGGGTTTTTTAGGGAGGGATAATCAACCACTAAAGACTTTGCCGGTATTTGAACAGTCCCTGATCGGTCTGCTTGACCGGTTGCGGGATCATATTTACTTTTGGATACACCAATGAATAGCTTATTTCCCGCTTTATTTAGTACGGGGGCATCTAATCGGCCGATATAAAAACCCTGCGCTTCTTCTTCCGCAGAAAGCGGGATTTCATATTGCTCGTAGGTTTTGATGCCTACTTGTTGCAAACCGAGTGACAAAACCGTAGATAATCCTCTTGCGTACTTGTAGGTAGTGCCATCCGCTTCCGTTGTGATTTGTACGTTGGAAACATTAACGGCGATGCCGGTCTGATCGCCGTCAAACAATTTTAACCATCTTGGAGAAGCGGTAGCGTAGCTGGAGATATTTACCTTCTCAGCCAATTCGGTATAACTGTCACCGCCGTTTACCTGATACTTCGAGAATTCGCCGCCATCGGCGCCGGTATACTGGATATTAAAAAGCGTACTGCCATCCACAGAAGATTGGAGACGGGCCGTACGTTGCGATTTAACCCGATATCCGTTATCATACACACTAATGGCTTTTTCTGGATTTTTAGCGTCATCTACGTTCACAGAATAAACCATCGTTCCGCCGTTGCCATTGCCGGGCGTTTCCTGCATCAACGCGCCAGCTACGGTAATCCAACGATCGGCATCGCCGAGATCCTCGTCATTGTCCGGGCCAGTATTGTCTTTGCTGCAACTTGCAACCGTAAATGCGGTTACTACGACTCCGCACATCAGGAGTTTTGAAAATTGAGTTTTCATGTTATGTTCTAAATTTGATTGCTAAAAGTGATTAATGGTATAATTGAGTTTTACGTAAAAAGATCTACCCGGCTTTTGCGCTGCAAAATTGTCATAGGCCTCCCGATTGAGGATATTCTTGGCGTCAAAACTTGCCGTAAGCTTCCGATTAGGGAATAGATAACTTATTCCTATATCCTGGATAAATTGGGGAGGTGTTATGTCCGTATCACTCGGCCTGAGTTTCCATATCGTTTCGAACGGGTGTATATAACCGGCATTGTAATAGAGGTTAAGTGCAGATTGCCTTTGGATCACATTTTCCAGCCTGTACTGCACATTGCCATTTGCTGTGAAAAAAGGATCATTTGGTATCTGTCTATCGTTATACAGCGAAGCATCATCTTTAAGGATCGAGTTGAATCTTGATAAATTCAACATCATGTTCAGCTTGTCGACGCTATAGTTGGCTTCTGCCTCGAAACCGATCGCCTGTACTCCCGCGAGGTTTACCTGATACAAGGTTTCAACATTCGTAACGCTTCTATCATTCGATAAAATTGCAATTTTATCCTTCGTATCCCGGATAAAACCCGATACGGATAGGGAGACGGTATGATTATTCAGTTTATAGGATCCGGCCCTGATACCTAAATTGAGGTTATTGCTGAATTCAGGCCTGATGTCGAGATTAGCCGTCATGTTTTGCGCCAGATCGCCGAATATCTCGCTTTCATCGGGCATACGTACCGCTTTCTCCGCGGATGTGATGATGACAAGGTTGGGCTTAACGGCATAAGATACTGCTAAACCGTATCCGATAGTATTTCGATTGTCGGATAGCTGTTTCTCTACACGAACGCTTTGCCCATTAATCACTTCGGCAATGGGTTCGATTCGATCTATTTTTTGCTGATAAAACTTGCCGAATAAATTGGTCCTCAGCCGGGAATCGAACGCTTGCATTTCATGGGCTAAAGACGATACGTTTTTTGATAGATCATTGGTAACCCGATAGTTTTGTTCCAAAACAGTTCTTAGTTGGTCGTGATCTTCCCGATCTACGGTATAAAATACATGGTTTAATACGACTTTGTGATTTTGATTGATGGGATAGCTTAATCCGGCTCTTAGTGTACCTATTTTTCTATTGATGTTATTCAGGGTAGGCCGTCCCTGTTGAGCCCCCTCTCTTGAACGGAAAGGATTTCCATGGATATCAATGATTTTTTCGCCACTCCAATTATACCTCCAACTCACGGTATCCTGGATATATTGATCACGGTCACTGTAAACTCCATTAAAGGTCAATTCCAAACCTTCTGTCAATAGGTCCTTCTTGGTATAATTTAAGCTAAGAACATGCGCTTGGGACTCGGTAAATCTTCCCATATAAGGCCTGGTCATGTACTGTCCATGCTGGATTTCGTTATAGGTATCTGATCCATTGTAACCCAATATGAAATTATCGGCCCAGCTAATGTCTGTAAAGCCCAGTTCAAACCGACCTCCGTAGGATTTAAAAGCATCGTTGAAGCGTTTACCTCTGGTTCGTTCCATTACACCGGTCGGTGATTCATTTCTAACAAAAGGTCCCCATACTTCGTAGTCGTTGTCTGAATAACTATAGAATCCCGAAGCCTTGACCGTTAGACCGGATTTAGCATTTCTATACATGCCACTCAGGTCGGCCTGTTGCGTATTAAATGAGCCGTAGGAAATCGATGCCGTGAGGTTGTTGCTTAATGTCCCCTTTTTCAAAATGATATTGATGGCTCCGCCAAGCAGGTCTCCAGAGAGGTGTGCAGGTAGAACCCCTTTGTAAACCTCTATCCGCTCAATCATCGCAGGTGGAATATTATTCAGATTAAACGACGAGCCATAGGTTGAAATCTCTATGCCATCGATGAAAACACCGACTGCTCTTCCGGACATTCCATTTAAATTATAAACGGCATTGGAGCCTAATCCACCACTTTGCCGAACCCGGACGCCTACTGTTCTATCCAGCAATTCATTCGTTTGTATATTTCGGAGGGAAGCTTCTTTCGTTTCGATGACATTGACGGCAAAACCCTGGGTTTCGATCTCCCGGCTTTCACTATTACGGAATACCGTAGCTTCAGTCAGTTGTGTAGACCCATTTTCTTTGCTGACGATGTCTTGGCGTTGGCGAACCTGATTTAACGTCAACTGGATTTCAACGATCTGTATCTCCAGTGACGTAATAACTAAATCATAATCGCCATATGGGATCTTCGTGAGTGCATACCGGCCTTCTTCATCCGTCATCGTGGCCCGGTTACCGGGTCTTAACGATACGGAAGCACCTACCACCGGCTGCCCCGAAGGGGTGGTAACCGTGCCAAAAAGTTCACCGGTTTGAGTGAAAGCAACTGAAGTTGTGAGAAGCAGCAAGACAGTGAAAAGAAGTTGACTCATACCTTTTTCTGAAATATAATTTATATGTAGTCTAAATAGTGTATTTTTGGCGCAAATATAAGGCTATGCATAACCTGTAAATTATACTTAACGGAATAGAAGTTATAAATGGCGGAATTTTTCTTCGGGCGTGACGACTTCACGCATGATGTATTGGCAGACGGAGGAATCCATACGGAGGCATTGAAAGATGGTGATATTACGATAAGCCGCTTCGGGATTTTTAGTTATTATCAGATCAGTACCTCGTCTTGTGCTTATCGGTGTCGTGTTTTGGCACAATCAAGATCGGAGATCCGTCTAATTTTTGTTTCTAAAGGGCAGGATATCCGTATTGGGTGCGATGGGGAGACGAAGGTATTTTCAGCGGGAGAAAGTAATTGTTTCTTGGTGAAGGAAGGTTGTATGCAAGACATCGCTATTCGTAGGGACGGAGCCTGTGAGCTTTTCATGCTTGTGGTAGGGCTTTCTGATATTTCATTGCCGATAGCCGAAAGCCAGCCATATCTCCATGATTTTCTGAAAGCCAATCGTTGCAGCTGGCTGCTGAAGGGACCCAATATATTGTTGGGTATGAAGAAAATCGCCGTAATCCAACAAATACTTCATGAAAAAAAGCCCGCTTATCTACAAGCTGCCTATATGCAATTAAAGTTGGCTGAACTGTTTGTTCTATTTTTGGAAAAAGCGGATCGATTTGGTAGCAAGGTGGGGTTGGCTCAGCTGCGGCCTGAGGAGCTGGAACGTATTCGTAAAGTCCGGAATATGCTGCACGATAACCCCGCAGCGTCTTATTCGTTGGTTGGATTGGCTCATGCAGTCGGCACCAATGAAACAAGCTTGAAGCATAACTTCAAGACTGTGTATGGCATTACGGTTTTTGGATATTTGACCGCGTGCCGTATGGAACAGGCAAAGATGTTATTGGTGGAGAAGAAGCTGAAAGTAGCTTTGGTGGCGCAAGAAGTGGGCTATAAATATGCGTCACATTTTTCGGCAGCTTTCCGCAAATATTTCGGTTACCTGCCCACCAAAATACTGCGGATACTTGTATCCGTTCCTGCATATTTATCGGCTACAGCTTGTCCAGAAGTTTGCGCGTGTTTTGTAGTTCTGTGAGTAGGAGAGGTGAAATCTTTGTACACTTCCGCTCCAATAAGGTTCATAATGTCAGCGAAGAGATCGGTAATTTCCGTTTATAAAAAGGAAATTACCTAAGTTTGCCGCTCCTATCTAAAAATGGAGGACAGGTGCGCCAAGGATTCAAGTCATACAAACCCTACGCCCTTAGCACACTGGTGCTGGCCGGACCGGTGGTCATTTCCCAATTGGGCCAGATGCTGGTGCAGACGGCAGACAGCATTGTAGTGGGGCATTTCGCAGGTACCATTCCGCTCGCCGCGGTATCGTTGGTACATAGCGTATTTATGATCGTTATGGTCATCGGCATCGGTATTTCCTATGGCCTTACGCCGCTGATTGCTCAGGAAAATGGTCGTAAAAACTATGCTGAATGTGGGGTATTGCTTTCCAGTAGTCTATTCATCAATATCCTATCCGGACTTTTGCTGTTTTGTCTTGTGTATTTCGGGTCCATGGCTGCGGTCGATCATCTTGGGCAGGACCCGGCTGTAGTACGCGAAGCGAAACCATACCTCTTCATCCTCAGTTTGTCCATCGTTCCATTAATGATTTTCAATACGTTTAAGCAATTTGCAGAGGGATTGGGGTTTACCAGACAGGCGATGAATATCACCATATGGGGAAACGTGCTCAATGTACTGTTGGCTATCGTTTTCGTGAAAGGCCTATTGGGCATCGCGCCGATGGGCGTAAGCGGGGTAGGGTATGCAACGCTTATTGACCGATGTCTGATGGCTGTAGTAATGGGGTTATATGTGTTTCGGTCCATCAACTTTAAACGTTACCTCGCGCAATTCAATGCCTGGCGCGTGGGTCGGGTACGGTGCATTTCGCTGTTGAAAATCGGAGCCCCGGTAGCGATGCAATACGTATTCGAAGTTGGGGCCTTCGCCGCCGCAGCGGTGATTGCGGGGACGATCGGAGCCAACGAGCAGGCGGCTCACCAGGTCGCTATTACCCTGGCTGCAACAACGTATATGATGGCGAGCGGAATTGCCTCTGCTGCGACGATTAAGACGGGCAACAGCTACGGAAACCGGAATATTTTCCGACTGAGAAGGTTTGCCTCGTCGAGCTACCTGATTGTGTTGGTTTTTATGGGCTTCTCGGCCTTGCTGTTTACGCTATTCAATAATTATTTACCTTGGATTTTCACCAGCGATACGGTTGTTATTGGTATCGCCGCGCAATTGTTGATTATTGCGGGACTGTTTCAGCTTTTTGATGGAACACAGGTAGTGGGATTGGGTATTCTAAGGGGTATGGGCGACGTGAATATACCCACGTTGATTACCTTTGTGGCCTATTGGGTTGTGGGACTTCCTGTTGCTTATTTGTTGGGTGTTGTAGTAGATATCGGCGTGTTGGGGATCTGGTACGGTCTGACACTCGGCCTGCTCACCTCGTCAATATTGTTGTATGCAAGGTATCGTAAGGTAGTCGCGAGATTCGGGTAGTTGCGTCACAGCTTAAACTTCCCGATTTACATCCCAATTTTCCAAATAATCAGCAACCCGTTTGACAAAGCGACCGCCGAGTGCACCATCTACCACACGATGATCATACGATAACGATAGATACATCAAGTGCCTGATACCGATCAGGTCTCCATGTTCGGTTTCGATGACTGCCGGTTTCTTAGTGATCGTACCCACAGCCAAAATAGCTACCTGGGGCTGGTTAATGATGGGCGTACCCATAATGTTGCCGAATGCGCCGATGTTAGTCAGCGTAAACGTTCCATCCTGGATGTCATCGGGACGCAGTTTATTGGTTCTCGCCCGGTTTGCTAAATCATTTACGGCTTTACTAAGCCCTACGAGACTTAGTTGGTCGGCATTTTTAATAACCGGAACAATCAGGTTGCCGGAAGGCAATGCCGCCGCCATTCCGACATTGATATTGCGTTTTTTGATGATCTGCGTTCCAGTGACAGAAATGTTCACCATGGGAAAGTCACGCAATGCTTTGGTTACGGCCTCGATAAAAATTGGTGTGAAGGTGATTTTCTCACCCTCGCGCTTTTCGTAAGCGTCTTTTATTTTATTGCGCCAGTTAACCAGGTTAGTCACATCGGCTTCCACAAACGAACATACATGAGGCGAAGTTTGTTTACTACGTACCATGTGCTCAGCAATGAGGCGGCGCATGCGGTCCATCTCCACGATTTCATCTTGGGGAGATAGGGTAATGACCGGAGGGGGGGCTGAATAGACCGTTTCGGTTGATACGTGAGATACATGGGGTATTTCGTATTCGTCGGATCCTTTTTGCTGGGCAGCTTTTTTTGTTTCCAGGTAGTTTAGTATATCCTGCTTGGTGACTCTTCCTTCGCTGCCCGTACCGGGAATGCGATCCAATTCCGCCACGCTAAGTCCTTCTTCACTTGCGATATTCTTAACGAGCGGCGAATAGAAGCGACCTTCCGGATGCTTGGAAATAGGTTCGGTGTCTGCGTCTTCCAATTGTTCCGTGCCGGGGATATCCGGCATGGCTGGATCGCTGATCGATGCCGGCTCGGAATACTGGTTGTCCGGTTCACTGGCGGTTTCCTGATCAACCCCTTCAATTTCAATAACAGCCACGACGTCGCCAATTTGGACAACGTCGTTTTCCGCGAAGCGTTGCTCCTTCAGGATTCCAGATACGGGCGAAGGGACGTCGGAATCCACTTTATCTGTGGCAATTTCCAATACCGGTTCGTCTTCTTCAATCGGATCACCGGGATGTTTCAACCACTTCACTACAGTTGCTTCTGATACGCTTTCGCCCATTTTGGGCAATTGTAGGTTATATATTGCCATATTGAATGCTAGTTTTGTTTACGCAGGCCGTAAATAGTCACGTCCTTTGCCTATCAAAATCGGCCCAAGTTACATAAATAATTGATTAAAAAACAAACATCAAAATTTAATTTCGTTTAAGAATGCAATGGCAAAATTTAATGATGAATAATTGCGTCACTTGCTGTCCTTTTCGGAAATCAACAACTGCCAAAGCATCCAGAAGGCAGCCATGGATGAACGTTCGATGTTTATCGCCCGATCTTGCCCGAATAAATATTTACGGGCAACGACACTGTTTTTTCCTGCTACAGCGATCCACACCAGCCCTACAGGTTTTTCCGGTGTACCACCGTCAGGTCCGGCGATGCCGCTTACGGCAATGGCGTAGTGGGTGTGGAAAATCGCTTTTGCACCAACGGCCATCTCGCGTACCGTTTCCTCACTCACCGCTCCGTGTTGTTCAAGTGTCACCCCTTTGACACCAAGTACCGAACGTTTTATGGCATTTGAATACGTAACTGCACCGCCTTCAAACATGGAGCTACTGCCCGGCAGAGCGGTAATTAGACGGGCGATATTTCCTCCGGTACAACTCTCAGCGGTCGATAACATAAGTTCCTGTTCCTTCATGAAATCCCGGATCAGCAATTCGAGGGAGGTATCTTCGTCTGCGAGGAAATGTTCACCGATGCGTTCCTTCAATCGATCAGCGACGATTTGCGTTTCTTGTTTCAGCTTTTCCAGCTTTTCCCCGATTGCCGTGAGTCGTAATCGCACCAATCCGGGTTTGGGCAGGTAAGCAAGATGGATATGGGATGGCAATGCCGCTTCAATGTCCGCGATTTTTTCAGCGAGGAATGACTCACCAATGCCGCCAGTGAGCAGCGTATGGTGCCACACAGGGGTGCGCCCCTCTAGGTTACGGAGGCGGGGTAACACGCGTTCCCGCATAATGTGTTTCATCTCAAAAGGAACGCCCGGCATAATCACATAGGGTTTGTCTTTATGCATAACCCACATGCCGGGTGCGGTACCCATTTCATTGAACAATACCTCGCTTTTCTCCAGCACATCGGCTTGCCTTCGGTTGATTTCCAGCATGGGACGATTGCCTCGTTGGAAGATAGCCTCAACATGAGCTAACACTTCGGGAGCGCGGCGCAGGCCGCAGTCAAAATAAGCGGAAAGTGTTTGTTTGGTCACGTCGTCTTTGGTAGGCCCCAACCCGCCGGTAACCAAAACGAGATCTGCCCTGCCTGAAGCCAACGTGAGTGCGACAAGGATGTCTGCCGGGTAATCGGCAACGGAGCTGATCTGTTTGACACGGATGCCGACCGAATTCAATTGCTGTGCAATCCAGGCCGAATTGGTATCGATGATTTGACCGATGAGGATTTCATCGCCGATGGTAATGATCTCTGCTTGCATATCTTAGAAACCTCCGAAGTTATCGTTTCGTTTGGTTAGTTTCAAATCCTGAAGAATAGAAGCCTTGGCGCGAATGGTTACGTTATAACTTTGGAACCGCCCGAAAGGCACCCACCCAAAAGACATATCCCAGCAATGCAGGTCGCGGTAAATGCTGAAGCGTGTCATGGAAACCTCTTTCTGTCGGAAATCATATCCCGAGTTGAATTGAACCTTCCATTTAGGTGTCAGGCTAAAGTCGCCGTGTACGTTTAATGTTGCTGTGACCGTTGATTGGTTTCCGGGATTTGAGTACTGGAAGCTGAATGAACCCGCCAAATTCCAGGGAATATTGAAGTCGACAAATGCATTGGGATCCGAACTGATGCGGGCCAATTGCTGCTGCTGTTCCGGTGTCATACTTGGTTTTTGCTTGTCCAGTGAATCAAGACCTTCCTGGCGGCTTTTGTTGGCATCGGGGTTGAAGCTGTAGTCGAAGGATAAGCCAACTTGTGTAAGACGCGCAAGTTTGCCGTCCTTGATGGCGTATCGGTTTATGCGCCTTTGGGTGTTTTGATCATAACTGTATGGGTCAAACGTGCCATTGAAATTGAGGTTGATTTTCTGGTTGAACAAGGTCGTCCTTCCTGAGAAATTGATGTTGGATAGCTTGAAAGAATCCGCAACGAAATTGTAATTTCCGCTAAAAGTGAGTCCTTGGAGAATGGGTACTTTTTTGATGCCGCCGTCTGTCGTGTCTTTCTTGCTCAGTAATTTTGCTTCCAGGTTGTTGTCTATGGAAAATCCGATCCCCATCGAACGGCCACTTCCCGGAGACCCGTACTTGCTTCCCTGAAAAATAGAATAGAGGTTTTCCTCACCATTTGCATCAATGTAACGGCGGTAAAACCCATACATTGGATCGGAAAAGTCGGGGCGGTAATTGAGGTTAAACGATGGAGTGATAACATGCCGCATCGCCTGAATGTTTCCGATTTTGGGATACATCCCATAAATTTTGGTTGATAAGCCTGAAGAAACGGAATAATCGTACGATCGACTGAACCCCTGGACGGTATCGCGGAGTTCCTCAAATCCATTCACCGTATTTTCCAACCTCCGCCGATAGGTCTGGAAGTGCCACCCTTCGTTGTAGTTTACACTGCTGTTAAACTGGAAGTACTTCAGCACATTCAGCGAAAGGCTTACGGGGATGCTATGCTGGAAGCCATGCTGGAATTGGTCCAACGTCTCTTTGCTGAACAAGCCGGTTTCCTTTGCGTTAAGGGTGTTATCCCCGCGCAGTGAATAGCTTACATTGATCCGTTGATACCACTTCTGTTCACCTACCCGATCTTTGGAATCAAATGGGTTGAAGGAGGCAACGCTCAGTGAAAACGTAGGGAGGTCTAAAGATAGCGTTTGGTCGGCCATATTCTGCGAATGCCGCATACTCGCCGTGAAATTCACTTTACCATCGGCGAAAGTCCGCCCGTAGCTGATGCTGGAATTCATGGTGTTCCGGGTGATTTCTTCGTAGTTGGTAGAGCCTGCAGCGGCTGTATTATGTGCATATCCACTGGTTCCGAATTGGACACTGGCGCTAAACGTGGTACCTGGATTGGCTTCCTGCAGCTGGGTATGATTCCAATTGACGCGGAAATCTTTGAGTGACCGGTATTCATCTGTCCCTTCTACACCGCTTTTGGTGTCGGCAAAATTGATGTTAAATCCACCATTAAACTTATAGTTCACCCGATAGCGTGTAAGAATAGCAGTCTCCCACGATCCTTTGGAATACAATGTTCCCCGTAACTCGCTGTCCCAGTAGTCGTTAAATGCCAAATACCAGCCAATATCACGCATATAGAATCCCCGGTTGAACTCTTCGCCGAAGGTTGGAAACAAAAACCCGGAGGAACGTTTATTCGGTTTTGGGAAAAAGCCGAAGGGAATGGTGATGAATCGCAGTGGGACTCCCTCCATTACGAGGTAGGCTGGTCCGGAAATAATCTGATTTTCGGTGACAATTCCTCTGCTTATCTGGATGCCGAAATGGGTATGCGGTTGCGGCAAATTACAGGTACTGTACATACCGTGATACAGCGACATTTCATTATATTGGTTTTTACGCACCCTGCTTGCCTGAATAAATCCGCCGTCGACTTCCGTAAAGATCCCCCAAGTAACGCCATTTCCAGAGTCAAAGTTATAGCGCAATGAATCCACCGCTTTGGGTGGTTCATTGGGAAAGATGACGACGGGGCGCCCCGAATATTTGTTGTTGTGGTCAATGAGCCCGCTGGCAAAAACTTCGTTAATCGACTGATCTACCCGAATATAGTCGGCAGCGAGTTCAAACCCTTCGTATTTAACTTTGGCATCGCCGTATAGGTGGATGATGTTGGTCTTTAGTTCTGTTACCTGTGAGTCTGCCGCAGCAATGGTCACCATGGATTTCAATCCATCGGTGGAATCTCTGCGGCTGGTATCGACTTTGCTAAGCGAATCGGTTGTCAGCGTGTCGGCCAGCGCATTTTGTGTCGAGTCAATTGATATTGAATCAATTTTGGTCGTATCAGGAGGGAGTGTTTCCGGCGAATTTTCCTGTCCATATACTGCTATACAGGAAAAAACCGTTAAGAATAGTAAGATGTTTAAGGCCTGCATGAACAGCCGGCGGAAGAAAGAAATGAATAAAAAATAACTCATGCAAGCTTCATTGCCTTTAAAAAAAAAATTAATTTGATGAAAAAAGACACTAACAGACCTCAAATTTGACAATGAATAGTATTTTTGCAATAATTCAAAATTGGCACAAAATTAATTAAAATAGTTAGGATTTGGTGTATTACATCGACATGATAAAACATCCCGCAACATATATTCTTTGTTTCTTTTCCCTATACCTATTATTTCCAACGATTTCTTTCGCAAATAAGTATCAGGATACCGTTTACGCCGTTAAAACGATCGTGCTAGATGCGGGGCACGGCGGGCCGATTCCAGGTGCCAGAGGTGCCCAGACGCTTGAAAAGGACATTGCGTTGCAGGTAGTGCTGAAGTTAGGAAAGGCAATTGAAAAACAGATGCCGGGCGTTAAGGTTTTGTATACGCGGACCACTGATATTAACGTGGAGCTCTATAGACGCATCGAACTCGCCAATGAAAACAATGCAGATTTGTTTGTCTCGGTACATTTGAACGCGGCGCCCGAACGGCGTGTACGACGTAAAAACAGCAAAGGCAAGTACTATACCGTGCGGGTACAGGACAAAGCGATACGGGGTACTGAAACGTTTGTATCGCTTTTCGGCAGGTTAGACGAGCAGGATGAAAGTTTGCGTGAAAAGGCAGAACGGGAAAACAAAGATATTCTATTGGAGGAGAATTACGAGGAAAATTACGGCGGATTCGATCCGAACGACCCAACAACCTCGATCATCTTATCGCTTATGAAAAATCAGTTTCGCGATAAAAGTATCCGGTTAGCCACGGCGATTCAGCAGCAATATGTTAAATCAGGCCGGGAAGACCGCGGGGTCCAACAGCTCAGTCTGGCGGTGCTCGCCCGGGCAAGTATGCCTGCTGTATTAACGGAAATCGGGTTCATCAGCAATCCGAATGAAGAAACGTATATGATGTCTGAAAAGGGGCAATCGGAAATTGTACAGGATCTGGTGGACGCGATTAAGGCATATAAAAAACTTGTTGAACGTTGACAGGAAGCGCTAACTAAACAATATTGGCAGAAATGTTGTTTATTGATGGATAGTATCGCCTTTCAATAAAAACATAAAGTGTGAAAATAGCAAACGAAACGAAAGTAGGCATATTGGCTGTAGTAGCCATTGCCATTTTAATCCTGGGATACAGCTTCTTGAAGGGAAACGATGTGTTCAGTAGCGACAATACGTATTATGCAACGTATAGTCGCGTAGATGGACTCACTGAATCGAAACCTGTTCTTGTCAATGGATACCAGATCGGTCGTGTATCAGAGATGCGCCTGCAAGACGATGGCCGCATCCGGACTGAATTCAAGGTAAAGCGCAGCTACGCTATTCCCGCCAACACCGTAGCACTTCTTGCCAGTACGGACCTGTTGGGTGGTAAGGCAATTGTTTTCGAGCTGGGTGACGGTTCGAGCTACGCCAAAGATGGTGAGGAATTGACGGCAGGAATACAGAAAAACATTATGGAGCAGGTTGAGCCCATCCAAAAGAAAGCTCAGGACATCGCTGCGGTATTGGATTCAGTACTGAGTTCCATCAACAACACCATCAACAAAGATTTCCAACGCGATTTCAACCGAAGCATCAACAGTATTGCCAATTCCCTTCAGAACCTGGAAGGCATAACGCGCCAGTTGGATGGACTGGTGGTCTCTGAGCGCAATCGCATCAGCCATATCATCGGTAATGTGGAGTCCATTACCGATAATCTTAAAAATAATAACGAGCGTATTGGCAGTGTATTGGCCAATTTGGATAGTATCACGGATCAGGTAGCCAAAGCCAATTTTGCACAAACCATTCTCAGTGCCAATAAGGCGATGGCCGATTTTCAGTCTATCACAGACCGCATTAACCAGGGCGAAGGATCAATTGGTATGCTGTTGAATGACGATCAGTTATACAACAACCTAAATCAAGCATCGCAAAACCTGGAGGAGCTGATTGGAGACATGAAAGCACGGCCTGGGAGGTATGTGCATTTTTCTGTATTCGGTCGTAAAAGCATTGAGAAATAAAAACAAAAATAAAAAGTGAAAAGCAAAAAGGTATTGTCATTTTTAAAAATTAACTTTACCTTTGCAGTCCAAATAAAATCCTATGCGGAAGTGGCGTAATTGGTAGCCGCACCAGACTTAGGATCTGGCGCCGAAAGGCGTGGGGGTTCGAGTCCCTTCTTCCGCACTTGGATCCTCCCGAAAGCATCGGGAGGATTTTTTATATATGCGATAAACGCTTAAAATTGAGTATGAACATTTCACACCAGAACATCGACGAAATCAATGCCGTCATTACCGTAGACCTCGGCCCCGAGGATTACAACCCCCAAGTAGACAAAGCCATTAAGGAACAGGCGAAGAAAGCTAAATTGCCGGGATTCCGCCCGGGAATGGTGCCTGTTTCCCATATTCGGCGCACGTATGGGAAAGCCATTCTTTTTGACGAAATCAATCGATTGGTAAGCGATCAAATCAATCAATACATCAGCGAAAACAAATTGGATATTTTGGGACAACCACTGCCCAAGGAAGACGATAAAAGCGATTATAATTGGGATTTCAGCGATGCCTTCTCATTCAATTATGAAATCGGGTTGGCACCACAGTTTGAAATTCCGTTCAATGAAAAGTCAAAGTTTACGGATTATGCGATCAAAGCCGACGAAGAAACGTTGGAATCGCGTATCAAGAATCTCCGTCGTAGCTACGGAAAAATGACTAATCCAGACATCTCTGAAGATGGCGACGTACTGTATGGCGAGCTAAAACAGCTGGATGCCGAAGGAAATGAGCTGGAAGGAGGAATTGTCAACACAGCTTCAGTGCGCACAGATTTGGTGGAGGATAAGAAGATTAAAAAGAACTTGATCGGCGTGAAAAAGGATGACGAGCTAACGTTGGATGTCAAGAAGGCCTTCAAGAACGTATCCGATATCGCCCGTACGCTGGGGATTAAGGAAGAAGAAGTGGAATCATTGGAAAACGCAACGTTTAAGTTGACCGTAAAGAATGTGAACCGGCTTGAAGAAGCGGATTTGACAGAAGATTTCTATGATAAGTTGTTCGGCGAAGGCATCGTGAAAACTGAGGAAGAATTCAAAGAGAAAGTAAAGGAGGAAGTCGAAAGCAATTTAGCTCAAAATGCTACCCAAAAATTGCAAAATGATCTGTATTTGAAAGGCCTGGACGCAGTAAAGGCTGATTTTCCAGAAGCATTTCTGAAAAGGTGGCTGAAAGCAACGAATCCAGAAATCAAGGAAGATGAATTGGAAGAAGGGTTTGCCGATTTCATTAAGAATCTGAAATGGACGCTTATTGAAAACCGCATCATTACCCAGAATGGCTTGGAAGTGAAGTATGAGGAAGTATTGGCATTGGCCAAGGAGCGTATCGCCACGCAAATCAAGTTATATAGTCCGGGGCAGGAGCCTACCGACCAGCAACTGTCACAGTACGCCGTACAACTGTTAGGGGATAAAGAACAGGCAAACCGTTTGTTTGATGAGATGAAGGCTTTGAAAGTATTTGATTACCTTAAAGGATTGGTGAAACTGGAGAAGAAGGAAATCGAGTACAACAAGTTCCTTGAATTGAAATAATCCGACCGAAGGTCATCGGAATCGGTAATAAGCCACGGATGTTCATTCATCCGTGGCTTATTTCTTTATTTATTATTTATTTCTCAACCGCAACAAACTTTGCGAGCGGCGCCATCCGTGCGCGGAATAATTGGAGGGTATCGGCCGACGCCGACAGATGATAGCTGTCCGCAGATTCCAACACCCGTTTCAACCCATTTTCTACTTCCATGTTATCGCAGGCCATCATGGTGCCGATCAGCTGTGAGAATTTAATCCGGTTGGGATCGGATAGCTCATAAGTGCCTCCCATGCCATTGCAACCGCCATTAGCTTCGATGCGGTTTTCTTCCGCATTCAGGCGTATGTAGGGTTCTTTTCGGGAAGTGCCTTCCGCAATCGCCTGACCTTGCAACTCTATCAGCTTCCAATATTTTCCAGTGATGGTTTCCGTGGTTTTTTTCAATATGTAATATTCGGCCAAATTTCCGGTGATCCGATTACCTTCCATGTCGAGGTGAAACAATTGGTTTTCGCCTACCTGAAACTTTTCGCCCCGATCGGCAAGTGTAATCTGATTGCCATTTTCATCCCACGTGAAGGTGCCGGACTCTGTAAATACGGAGTCGCCACGCTCAAGATACTGCGTTTTCAGTTGATACGAATGATCGTCTTTCAACGTCAGTACATACCGTATTCCGGGGCAGTCGGCACAGGGAAGCGTCCCTTGATACGTGCCGCTCCAATCCAGCGAATTCTGGCTATTATGGGCGGAATCTGCTTGATTTGATACTATTTTTTTAGTTTGGCAAGCGCCAACGATCAGGGCTAGCACCACCAGGGCACCTGTGGCCCGTTTTAGGAAGGTAGTATTCATCTTGTATTGTTTTTCTAAGTAGAAACATAAAGTGTACCAAAAAGAGAAACAAAAAAATAGTTATTTTGTTGGCATGCTTGTGGCTGATATGGAAAATTACTCAACATTAAGCGTCGCTGAGGCCACGGTATTGCAGCGCGAACTCCGAGATTGTGTCGATAATCGAGAACAAGATTTATCCATTGGTCTGATCGGTGGAGCTGATATTTCCCTGAATTTATACAGTACGACGATTTATGCGGGTATCATCCTTTTATCCTTCCCCGAATTGCGGCCAGTGGGATGGTCACTCATTAAGTCAGAAACACATTTCCCCTATGTTCCGGGTTACCTGGCATTCCGGGAGGTTCCCGCGCTGGTGCAAGCGTGGCGGCAACTTACCGTCAAACCCGACGTGCTGGTGGTAGACGGACATGGTATTGCACACCCGCGTAGGTTGGGCATTGCCACGCATTTCGGTGTGGTGACCGGGCAGCCCAGCATGGGGTGTGCGAAAAAAATCCTGACGGGCAGGTATGACGACCCCGGTATGTCAACCGGGGATCATGCACCTATCTGGTCGGGTACCGAGCAGATAGGGTATGCATTTCGCAGTAAAAGCCGGGTGGCACCGGTATTTGTTTCACCGGGACACCTGCTGGGGATGAATAACAGCCTGCAGATCATCAGCCAATGCATTGGGAAGTATCGAATCCCTGAACCCACACGCCTCGCGCATGAATTGGTCAACCGGTTCCGCAGAGGCGAGTTGGAAACGGGGTACTCGGCGACGGCCTCATTCCCTCAGGGTAGTTTAACTTTATAGATTTGAAAGGGATATGCTACCCGGTCTTCGCCATGGTTCCACGAAGGATCGCGCTGCAATTGAGCGCACGAAAAATATAAATACCCATCCGAGCCGATACCGAAGGAGTCCGGCCAAAGCAGACGCGAATCCTGCACAAGGGTGTGCAGTCTCCCATCCGGCGAAAGATACTTAATGCTGTAATCCATAGACGAGGTCAGATAAATATTGCCTTTTTGGTCAGCAATAAGGCCGTGGGTTACCGTCGTTTTACCCATATCTTCCACATGCGATGCCAAGTCTGCATCCGTTAGCGTCGCATTGGCCAGATACCGGGTTTCGATGCGGTAGAGGTTCAGTTTATTGATGGGCTTAAAATAAAAATATCGGTTGTCTTTGGTTAAAGCAATGCCATTTACATTGGAACGAAACGGGTTGCCATTTCCGTCGCGCATTTCTTTATTGTCATACGAAAGGATAACCTCCGGATCAGCGGTGGTAAAGGGTTGGCCTTCGAGTACTGTCCGGGTGGTGCCGCTCGTAAGGTCGAGCACGACAATCGCCGCCCGGCCGGGGTCGGAGAGGTAAGCCAGGTTCTTATCCGTGTCAATGCGCATGTCGTTAAGACCGGCCGCGCTTTTGTCGAGGTCCTCAAACGTATATACACGTTCGACCTGGTTAGTAGCAAGATCTATCTTCAGTAATTTAAACGCCCCTTCCGATCGAACCGCAGTTCCGCCGGCTCCATTGAAGATGGACCCTTTTGGGGCGGGTTTGGAGTCTAATACCCACAGATTATCATCGGTATCCACATATAGATCCTGTACATTGACAAAACGATCGGCAGAATCGCCATCATGAGCATTCCAAGCTTCGTCTGGAAAGGGCAATGGGTGTCCGTTTACAATTTCCGTGAGGCCGTACAGGTAATCCTTGCCCTGAGGAAAGGAGACGAACAGCCGATTGTCCGAAGAAACGCTGACGCCAATAGCCCGGCGTTTTCCCAAGTCGACAACCGGAATAAGTTTGTCGCTATGATATGGTTGTTGACCGCGACTCGTACCGCCCGTTAGTGTACTGAACACTGTAATGGCCAATATGATCTTGCTATACATCTTAACAGTTGCCATGGATTGCTTTTTTAATAGATTGCTTTTTTAATGTGCCTACGGATCTATGTGCCTACAGGACTGCCCGGATGAATAAGTTTCTCATCTTTCAATGTCTTCCACAGTTCCGCGGGTATACCTGCATGAAACGACTGTACATTTTCCGTTACCTGTTCCGGTCGGCTGGCTCCGGGTATGACCGCTGCGACCACGGGATGATGGGCTGCAAACTGCAGAGCAACGGTAGATAGGCTTACCTTATACTGATCGGCGACGGCTGTTATCCGGTTGCGTTTTTCCACCATGTCTTTCGGTAGGCCAGGACCGTAATTCCAGCGGTCCAAGCCTGCCGCAAACCCACCGTTCAATGGCCCGCCGATAACGGCCTTCACTTTTTTCGCCTCCATCGCGGGAAAAAGGTTTTTGAGCGCATCCTCATGTTCAAACAAGGTATATTGGATGGCGACCAGCATGACATCCGGATCGGCTACTTCCAGCGCCTTCAGAATGGGCTGCGGTCGGTTTACGCCGAGGCCCCAACCTTTGATGATACCTTCTTCGCGCATTTTTGTCAATGCAGGAAAAGCACCTTTGGCCGCAATGTCAAACTGTTCCGTCCACCGGTCACCCAGATCCCCATTGTCCGGCGACAGGTCATGCACAAATACGATATCAATGGATGATAGGCCCAAGCGTTGCAGGCTGTCTTCTATGGAACGCTTCACACCGTCGGCGGTGTAATCGTAACGGAATTTGAAATTGAGCTGGCCCTTCCACAGTCCAGCCGATCCGGGTTTGAACGTCGGGTCCGCCTCGAATATCCGGCCGATTTTCGTGGACAGTAGGTATTCCGACCGGTCTTTCTCAAAGAGGAAATGGCCAAAGCGACGTTCACTCAGACCATACCCATAAAACGGCGACGTGTCGTAGTATCGGACGCCGGCTTCCCATGCAGCTTGCAGGGTTCGATTGATCTGCTCGCCGGTGTTGGCGTGCCAGCCGTTACCAGGGCCTACGCCGCCCAACCCATAATTCTGCGGGAATGTTAATTTCTTCGATAAGATGCTCATTGTTTGGTGTTCTTTTAATGTTATTTGACTGGGGGCACGGCGTAAAACAGCCGGTGCCTGCTCGGGAATGAGCGCTGCACCGGTTGCGGCTATGGCCGCTGCCTGCTGGATGAATGCCCTTCGCGTTGTCATTTCTTGCTGGCTATGTCCAATTGTTTCAGATCTTCGTGATCCAGTTTCAATGTGGGTGCGGCAAAGATCGTTTCCAGTTGACGTTTGCTGGTGGCGCTGACAACCGGCGCACCGATATGCGGTTGTGCGAGCAGCCATGCCAGCGAAATGGTGGCTGGAGTGGAACGGTGTTTAGCCGCTACTTGGTCCAACACATCAAGTAAAACGAGACCCTTTTTATCCAGGTATTTCTTGACACCGCCACCGCGCACGCTTTTACCCAAGTCCGTCTCACTGCGATATTTTCCGGTAAGAAATCCGGCGGCCAGAGCCCAGTAGGGAAACACCGTCAAGCCATATTTCTCCGCCAGCGGCGCGTACTTGGCTTCGTAGCTGGTTCGCTCCACCAGGTTGTAATGCGGCTGCAGGGCTATGTAACGTGGAAGCCCCATTTTTTCAGCCACCTCAAAAGATTCTATCAGACGCTCGGGAGAAACGTTCGATGCAGCGATGTAGCGTACCTTGCCCGCTTTGATAACTTGGTCATACGCCGAGAGCGTTTCTTCTACCGGTGTCTTATTATCGTCGTAATGCGTATAATACAAGTCAATATGATCCGTTTGCAGTCGCCTTAGGGATTCATCTACGGACTTCAGAATGTGTGTTTTACTGATGTCAAATCCATGTTCTTTGGTTTCGGACCCCACTTTGGTGGCAATAATCATTCGGTCGCGGTTACCGCGACTCTTCAGCCAGTTACCGATAATGGTTTCCGATTGGCCTCCCGTGCCATTCAGCCACCACGCATACGTATCTGCCGTATCGATGAAATTGAATCCGCCGTCTACGAATGCATCCAGTATTGAAAACGACTCCGCTTCGTTGAGTGTCCATCCAAATACATTACCGCCAAAGTTAATCGGCGCTACTTCCATGTCTGATGAGCCTATTTTTATTTTTTCCATACGATTTGTCCCTTGTTTTAACTAACAATGGCAAGTTAATAAGGTTTTGAGTAGGTATGGGAAGGACAAATGCCATGCTTTTGTCAAAAGACTTTTTACCGACATTGTGTCGGCATTGACATTGTGGATTTTTATTTTGGCGTAATGTTCCGGATCTGGATTTTTGGATGCCCTGTAGGTCGTCGTTCTTTTTGCATCCGAGGATGACTGCGGTATGGATAAAGACGAAAAAAGTGATAATAAGTGAGTGATATTCCATCATAGTAAGGTTTGCCAAACAAGTATTGTTAACGTAGCCAACGGCGCTAACGCTATGTCTTTTGAACCCCTGAAAATGACTATTGGTCGCCATTTCAGATTGCCTTATCTTTGGATGATGAAAATCAGGCATGCTTTCTGGTTGGTCGGTTTAATCGGTGCGTTGATTGCCACAATAGCATGCGATGGGCAACACAACACGGTCACGGCTTCATTTTACTATTGGAAAACCCTGTATGAACCCGACAGTACAGAAAAACATGCACTGGCACGAATTGGAGCAAAGAAGCTGTTTGTCCGCATCATGGATATCGACAACCAAGGACCGCAGGGCGAAGCGGTCCCGGTTTCGGCAATCACATTCCGGGAGCCGCTTCCAGATTCCGTAGCTATCGTGCCGGTGATTTATGTAGTTAACAAGGTGTTGAAAGAGGTGTCTCCGGCGCAGCGAAATGAGCTGGCCGGCCGACTGATCGATTTTGTGGCCGCCAAGGTGAAGCAGGCAGGGAAAACGGGATTTGATGAACTTCAGATCGATTGCGACTGGACGGCATCCACAAGGGAGGCATATTTCGGGCTGCTGGAGGCATTGCGCACGCGACTGACGGATTCCGTTCGGTTGACGGCTACCCTGCGCTTACATCAGGTGCGCAACCAACGAGCCAGTGGCATACCACCGGTAGACCGCGCGCTGCTGATGTGCTATAATATGGGTAATTTGAGAAAACCCGGGGAACACAATTCCATTATGGATTTGCAGGAAATGGAGACCTATCTGAAAGATTTTCTGTCTGAATACCCGCTGCCTGTGGACATTGCGCTGCCTTTGTTCAGCTGGTCGGTCGTGTTTCGCGATGGTCTATATGCCGGCATCAGTAAACGCCTTGATCCAGCGATGCTTTCGGATACCACGATCTTCGCCCGGAGTGCAGAATCTTCGTTATACCGGCTGAAAATTGCTCTGCCTACCGCAGGATTACGTCGGGGAGACGTGGTACGAAGGGAGGAAACCCGTTGGGAGGACCTTTCCGCTGCTGCTGATTTTCTAGCCAGACATAAGCGGAAGGAAAAGTTTACTTTATTGTTTTATCACTTGGATAACCAAGTATTTAAATCGTTTTCTGATGAACAGCTTCAAGAGATTGTGCATCGTTTTTAGCGTATTCATGCTGAGTTATTTCGGCGAGATAGCCATCAATATCGCGTGCGGTCCGGAACCGGATCCGTACGATTATTACGTGTCATTTTTCCATAACAATGTGCCCGGCGAGGATTATGTGCCCTTTTCATTTACGAACATGAGTTTTCTCTATAAAGAAACCGAGCCCGAATCCGAGGCGCTGATTAACAGCCGGGAATGGGCGGATTACCTTGGAAAAGGCGTGCAGGCAGCGGATGTGGAAAGGTTGATGTATCACACCGACGGCGCAACGGATTCCATTATTCTACGTTACCTTGGGGGAAGTAACGGATCGCTTCCCGACAGCCTGACAGCCAATACGTACCTCAAAGGGCTGGAGAGAGACGAATCGGCGCGCAACTATTTCCTCTTCGCCAAGGAGCTGGAGCCTTATGCAGCGGTAACCTATCACAACTATTGGGACCCGGATCCAAGGGACACCATGGACCTCAGTCGGATGGAGGAGCTTGCAGACAGGGCGCTGGAGCTGGCCGACGAATATCCGCGGAATCGGTTCCTTCGCCTCCGTTATGCCTATCAGGCAACACGGATGTATCATTATTCCGGCTCGTTTGAACGTTGTCTTGAAACCTATGACGGATATATCGATCCATCGCGGGAAAAATCTGCGGTAAAAGGATGGGCACTGGCGCTCAAAGCCGGTGCAACCCGACGCATTAATGAACCTGCTGAAGCTGCATACCTGTTTTCAAAAGTATTCACCGCCAGTCCCGAGCGACGGGTACAAGCGTACAAGAACTTTCACTACATAGACGTTCCATTCGAAGAGGTACTTGCCTTCGCCCAGTCAAATGAGGAGCGGGCAGCCATCTGGGCGATTCGGGGATTCAATAACAGTGACTTTGACAGGGAAACCCTAGCGTCCGTATACGACCTGGCCCCTAAAAGTCAGCTCGTGGGCGTGTTGCTTACCCGGGAAATCAATAAATTGGAAAGCCAGCTTACCGAAGCATCGCAATATTACAACGGGGGATGGTGGACGGAGTACTACCGGCCCGATTCGACTCAGGCAAAAGCCCGCGATCATGCAGTGTGGGTTACCGAATTTTCGCAAAAGCTGGCGTCAGAAAAACGGTATGCCGAACCTGCATTGGGTGTGGTGGGGGAAGCATACGTACAGTGGTTGTTGGGTGATATCGGGCGGGCAGAGACGTTACTGGCGAAAGTAAAGGTGGACAGGCTCTCCGAACGGTTGGCCGACCAATACCGTATTGTTGAACTGCTGATAAAAGTAAACCAGCTGACGGCAACAAATACCGTCGATGAAGCGGCCATGTTGCCCGCATTGCAATGGTTGGACCAAAAACGGCAGGCTGAAATTAATGAGGCAAGAGCACGTTATGGCAACGACCGGTATTGGTGGATGGGTGCGGACGAGCTGCGGTTCAGCCGCACAGCCACCAACCTGTACCAATCCGTACTGGCACCGCATTACATGCAGCAGAAGGATACCGCCATGGCTGCCTTATTGATGTGGAAAGGGGAATCTCCAAGGGAGATCGATCATGCCGAAGAACTATACAGCCGCCTGGGATGGCCTACGCAGTCCTTCTGGCAGCAGCAATTGCAACCAGCTACGCTTGAAAGGCTGGCCACGTGGGGCAAGGAGGGGTTAAACAGGCCGTGGGCGCCCCTGTTTGAACAGCAATTGGGTGCGTTGGAATCGAACGACTTCTGGGATTTACTCGGAACGGCCTACTTGCGTATGCACGATTACCCTGCTGCCACGAAAGCCTTTGCACATCTGTCGGCCGATTTTGAGCTCCCTGCACCCGTGAATTGGTACAGTGCTAAAGAGGAAACGCTGTGGCCCGATCCGTTTGTAGCAACGCTCAATGACTATCCGAAACGGTTTGGTGGCGAAGCACTGTCAAAAGCCGAATTCGCGAAGACCATGGCCGATTTGCAGCAAAAGATAATTGATGATCCAGACCATGCCGCTGCATACTATTTCCAACTGGCGAATGGCGTGTACCAAACCGGTGCCTTTGGCAATTCGTGGCAGCTGATCAGCTACAGTTGGACCAGTGCCGACAACTACGTGAAGGGTGCCTATTACTATTCCGGTGATTTTCACGAAGCCCGTCAGGCGGCGGAGTGGTATAGAAAGGCCCGGGCGTTGAGCAAAGACAGGGAGTTTCAGGCTAAGTGCACGTTTATGCTGGCGAAATGCGAACAGAAGTCGTATCTATTTGATAGTATCAGCGACTATTACGATACACATACGTGGGAGCAGGGACAGCCCGATCCATTCTGGGTGTTCAGCCAACGCAATACGTATTTCAACGAATTGCGTGAGGATTACCTCGATACGGATTTTATCGGTGCTGCGGCCGCGGAATGCACCTACCTCGCGGATTTTATTGCTCCAAACTCTCCATAAATAATGTTATATCTGAAGAGTCGTGTTCGGTTTTCAGGGATCTGGGTGATTTGGTTGATGGGATGGCCATGGATGGCCTCGGCACAATCGCAGTGGACCGGAACTTGGTCTATGTCGTACAAACCCTGGCCGCATATTCCAGCCATTGACATGACGCTGCGAATTGCTGAGCCTACGGCCGGAATGCTGTACCCTGCAAAGCTGGAGTTGACTTATGGAACGTTCAAGGGCGAATACGAGCTGCTGCTTGTCAAGAAAAACAATGGGCAATTGGGGGTCGGCCGCAATAAGTATCCACTGGTAGAGGAACCTTTTGGGCTTGGGCCATGGATGATGTACCTGAATGGTGTGCTGGACCATCAACAGGCAGACGCAGGCGGTAAAAAGCTGGTGCTGAAACGACTTTGGCTGGATAATTTCGGGATTTTTATGCGGGGGCTTTACGATAATGAATTTTACACCAATACCAAAGTCTTTTTGCGGGATTTCCTTTACCGGGCCGATATCGTGCTTCAGCAGGTAAACAACGAGCCGTGGGCGCATCCGCATACCCAGCGTATCGTAGACACCGATACCATCTACTACGGCGTATACGATCCGATAAAGAGCGAGCGGAACATCTTAAGTCTAGCCATCCAGGATGAAGAACGGTATGACCGGGATACGGTCACCATTGTACACAATGGCAAAATGCTGGCGGATAGGCTACCCCTGGAAGAGGCGATGGCCCTGGATAGCATCACGTTGGACGCTGGTGAAAACTACCTGGCTTTTTTTGCGGATAACTACGGCGATCTGCCACCCAATACTGCTAATTTTATCATCGGAACCGGGGGAGATGACGGTCAACTGTATGGGTTTGACTTCAGTGATCACAGCAATGCCTATTCAACGGTCATGGTAGCCCGTTTCCAGTATCAGCCAAAGGCCTCCGTAACACCCATAATATCAGAATCACCCGTGCCATCGGCACCCGACGCTGACAATCAGCCAACCGATACCACCGTTCAGACTGAATCAGCTCGGACCGAACCAGCATCGCCCCCGAATACGCCCGTGTACACGAAAGGTCGGCGCGACCAGCGCATAGGCCAACTGAAGGTCGCCACCGAACAAGTGATACTAGAGCTTCGCGACGAACAGGTAGAAGATGGCGATATCATTTCCCTGGAAGTCAATGGAGCCATCGTCGCCCAAGGAATGGAAGTAAGCCGACAGGGAAGAAGATTTGGGGTAACACTAAAGCGTGGCCGCAACCGCATCGTCTTCCGTGCAGAAAACCTCGGACGGATCCCGCCAAACACAGCGGTGCTATTGGTGCATGCAGATGGGGAACAACGGAAATTCCACCTAAGCACGGATTTCGAACGCAATAACGTCCTCGATATCTTCTTTGATAACTAGCAAGCACCTTAACCGAAGATTTTCATTGCAAAGCCCGATTGGATTAGCGACTTTTGCGGTGGACAAAATCATCCGTTCATGATGAAGAAAGCGTTATTCGGGTTGGCAGCTTTGGCATTGCTTTCCTGTGAAAAGACAGAGTATTCACCTGACCCTACGAAAGATGTACACGAATTGAAAGCCATTACCTATACGATGGAAGAGGGAGATGGGGTGGAAACATTTGTGCGGCCTCTCCATTCGTTAAGTTATACAAACCACACAAGCCTTACGCAAAAGATCATTGTAGACCCATTGGCGGATGTAGTGGAGTCTTCCCAGTTTTTCAGCGATGATGAAAAGGCATTCCAATTAGTCGATCCATCGGCAACCCTGGTCGCGGTGCCCATCCAATTCAACGATGGTGTCGCTGCATTAGGCGAGCCGAAATGGCCGTATGGCAGTGAGCCGGTGGAACTCCCACCGGTGGTCAATTTCCGGGATACGCTTGAGGTGCCTGCAAATACCACGCTTACGGTGACCATGAGCGTCCACCTCGATGAATACAACCTGTCATATACCGCCACATTCGAGGGGAAACCTTCGGGAACACGCTCTGAAATAAAAGGAAAGTGGAAAGGTGTTACGGTAGCTAATGTGGATAAACAGATTCAATATCAGTAGATAACAAAAAAGATTGATTTGCCCAATGGTCTTGGAAAACGGATTTATACGAGCAGAAATCAATGCGAAAGGGGCCGAGCTCAGCAGCTTGAAACGTATCCAGGAAGGATACGAGTATCTGTGGGGTGCTGATCCAGCGTATTGGGCGAAGACGAGTCCGGTGCTATTTCCCATCGTTGGGGCATTGAAAGACAATAGGTATTATTACGATGACGAAAAATACCAAATGCTGCGTCATGGCTTTGCCCGCGATCATTTTTTCGAAGGATCACAATTGTCGGACAACGAGGCGGTGTTTGTCTTGAAAGATACCGAAGAAACCCGCATTCAGTATCCATTTGCCTTTCAGCTATCCCTGAAGTATGCAGTAAGGGATTATTCCCTTCGTTGTACATACGAAGTGCATAATCCAAGCAAAGATTCATCCTTGCTTTTTTCGATCGGTGGCCACCCCGCTTTTGCTGTCGGCGGTTCGGAAAGAAATCCGTTATATGAAGATCATTACCTGGAGTTTCCCGATGACGAGGAGCTACGCTGTCATGTAATTGACCAGAATCTTATTTCGGATCGTACGGAGGTCATCGCATTAAACCGCCATCGGCTGCCGCTCAAGCACGATTTATTTGATCACGATGCATTGGTGCTGAAAACCCTGAAAAGCCAGACGATTACTCTGGGTAACCGTGTTGACAACCACGGAATACATTTTAGGCATGAAGGCTTTTCCTATTTTGGTATATGGGCGGCCAAGGATGCCGATTTCGTGTGCCTGGAACCCTGGTGTGGGATTGCGGATTCAATACACCACAACCAACGGCTGGAAGATAAGGAAGGTATTCAGTACTTGGAGGCACGGGGGACGTGGACACGAAGTTGGGAAGTAGCGTGCTTTTGAGCAAATAAATCTTCGAGAGATTGCAATGAATAACTGGAAAACTAATCATATAGATCGGGTGTACGATAACCCTTGGATACAGGTAGAACACCGCGAAGTTATCACCCCTGCAGGCAAGCCCGGCATTTACGGCGTGGTGAAATTCAAAAACAAAGCCATCGGTATCCTTCCCGTGGATGACGAAGGGTATCTCTATCTTGTTGGGCAGTTCCGTTATCCGCTCAATGCATATTCGTGGGAAATCCCGGAAGGGGGAGGACCCTTGGATGAAGACCCCCTGGAGACGGCCAAACGCGAGCTCCGGGAGGAAACGGGATTTGTTGCGAAACAATGGGAACGTATCGGTCGTATTCATACCTCCAATTCCGTCACGGATGAGGAAGGGTTTATCTATCTGGCAACTGGATTACAATCCGGTGAAGCAGAACCAGAAGAAACCGAAGAATTGCTATTGAAGCGGGTGCCATTGGCCGAGGCGGTGGAAATGGTAATGCGCGGTGAGATCACCGATTCCATTTCCATGTGTGGTATTTTAATGGCGGCGAGGATAAAAGGAATATGAATAACATTGTCGTTTTTTGTGGTTCGAGCATGGGAACGGACCGCATTTATGAAGAACAAGCTTACTTGCTGGGCAGAACGCTCGCCGAGTCGGGCATCGGGTTGGTATATGGCGGAGCTAAAGTGGGACTCATGGGCGCCGTAGCCAACGGCGCTTTGCAACACGGCGGCCGGGTGACCGGTGTGTTGCCCGATTTCCTGCAGACCAAAGAAATTGCCCACGAAGGGCTCACCGAGCTGATCATCGTCGATACGATGCACGAACGGAAGACAAAAATGAATCAACTTTGCGATGGTGTCATTGCGTTGCCGGGTGGTTTCGGAACCCTGGAAGAGTTTTTCGAGATGCTTACCTGGGGACAATTGGGCCTTCATCGAAAACCCATGGGGCTGCTCAATACCGAAGGCTTTTACGACGAATTGATCGCACTGGCGCAGCACATGGTCGACAAGGGATTTCTGAAAGAAATCAATCAACAGATGCTGCTGTGGAGTGCGGATATCCCGGATTTGCTGAATCAGATGCGGAATTATCAGCCTCCGGCAGTGGGCAAATGGATCACCCAAGAAACCACCTGATGACCGCCCTCTCTTATTTCTTCCACCTACAGGTCAAGAGAATGCACCGTACGATCGGGGATTGGGGGTTAAATCCCTGGTTGATCTACATCGGTGCACCCCTGCTGTTTGCCGGTGGGTCCGTCGCGTTGTTTTCACGGACGGCATACGCCAGTTGCATATATGTAGGCATCGCAGCCGCTGCACTTCTTCAGCTGTGCAGCTCGACACGTCTTCGTTTTCTCCGGCAGGTCTTCGACCGGCCGACTTATTGGCGTATCCGTATGCTCGAAAACATGTTGATGATCGTGCCATTCATGGTGTTTTTCCTGTGCAGGGTCGAAGCTTGGTTTGTTTTGGGCTTGTTGGTTTTGGCGGTAGCGGCGGTGCCGTTACGTATGGGTTCTGCGGGAACGACCGCACTACCTACGCCCTTCTCGGGGCATCCTTTCGAATTTGCCGTAGGTTTTCGAACCTCCGTCGGGGTGTTGCTCGTCGCTTATGTACTGATGGTTGTCGGTATTTGGGTAGGCAATGGACATCTCAGTATCGCTACCTTGCTGTTGGTTGTATTGGTATGCGCCAATTATTACGCCTGGAGCGAACCCCTGCTGTATGTTTGGGTATACCGTTTGACGCCCCGTTCGTTTCTCTGGTTGAAGGTAAAGACCGCCTGCCGGTACCTGACCATTGTGTTGCTTCCCATGGTTCTGGCTGTTGCCTGCTTTTTTCCGGACAAGTGGCTCATTGTGCTGGCGGTTGTGGCGGTAGGGTACGGCTACATTGCTTTGGCTGTGCTGGCCAAGTACACGGCTTTTCCAAGGGGGGTAAGTATCCCACAAGGGATTTTGATGGCTGTGTCATTGGTGCTACCACCTTTGCTGTTGGTTTCTATACCTTATTTTTTTCGTCAGGCAAAAAATAATATATCATTGATATTATGAATGTTGAAGTATTTCAGTTAACGAAATCGTTTGGTAGGGAGGACGTGCTCAAAGGTATCGATCTGGACTTTCGAACCGGGCAGGTATACGGCCTTGTGGGGCAGAATGGAGCGGGGAAGACCACTTTTTTCAATTGCCTGGCGGGACTGGAAAAGCACGGCGGTAAAGTGCTTGCCGAAGGGGGGATATTGAAGGACCGGCTTGGCTTTTTGCAAACGGAACCTTATTTTCCTTCGAGGCTCACCGGGCGCGAATATTTGCGGTTATTCTGCAAAGCGCGCGGTGTGCCGGATGGAGATTTAGACGAGCGGAATGTGTTCGATCTTCCGCTTGATCGATATGCGCAGCAATATTCTACCGGCATGAAGAAAAAGCTCAGCCTGTTGGCTGTCCTTTTGCAGAAGAACGAATTCTTTATCCTTGATGAGCCGTTTAATGGGGTGGATATCCACAGTGCGTTGCTGATCAGCGAAATTATCCGAAGGTTGAAAAACGAAAAAAAGACCATCTTGATTTCTTCGCATATCTTTTCAACCCTTAAAGAAACCTGCGACGTGATTCATGTGTTGGACGGCGGTAAAATAGCGGAAACCATCGGGAAAAACGACTTCGATCGGCTAGAGCGGGATATGGCCGCTTTTGCGGTCGGAAACCGCCTCGATGTGCTTCGGTTTAGCTGAACTGAAGTAGTTGTAGGGTGGATTCTTATTCAGCTAATCCGATAGCAAAATGGAGTTGCACATCTGTTTTAGCGATCAGATCCTGAATTGTCGGCTTAATGATAAAATAAATAGTCTTAGCCAGAGGTATTACATTTGCCAACTTATTCAAAAGCTAGCGGCGATGTTCGGTGGAAGAAAGCCAGCGCTATGTGGAGACGAGCCTTCCCATCAATGTGCTGACTTCACATCGATATTCAGCAGCTGTCCGAAAGTGAACAACAGGTGTTCGATACCGCACACTTATGCGTGTTTTTAGTCTTGTATTTTGTTGTTTATCAGAACTTTATTATTTTGGCTTGGAAACTGTTACATGATCGGCAAACACATATCATAATGACTAACAGATGATACGTAGCCACATCAAAATAGCCTGGAGAAATTTATTCAAGAGCAAGTTTTTTACGGTGCTGAACATCGTCGGACTGGTTTCGGGGATTGCATTCGTATTGCTAATCGCAGCCTATATCTGGCAGGAGTATCAAGTCAATTCCGGTTTACGGAACCTTGGTAACCAATATATCCTGCAAAGTGAATACCGTGAAGCCGGAATGGGGTTGTCCCTGACGACGGTAGGCCCATTGGCTAAGGCCCTCAAGGAAGAATATCCGCACCTGGTGGCCGATTATTACCGCATCGACGGGATCAGTTGCATCACCTCACGAGGTGATCAGGTGTTTCAGGAAAGTGCGGCATTGTGCGATTCGTCGATGCTGGCGATGTATGGGTTTGAACTGGCTGACGGAGATGCGAAGACAGCCATGGAGGCGCCAAACTCGGTGGTCATTACCGAAGCAACGGCGGTCAAATATTTCGGACGGGTGAATGTGGTGGGTGAAACATTGGTTATCCAAAATTTTGCCGGCGAAAAGCGTGATTTTGCGGTGACGGGTGTACTGAAACCCATGGTACGCAATTCCGTGGTCAACCTGACGCCAACAATGGATAACACCCTTTTCCTGCCCATGAGCAGCACGGTCTATTTTGGCAGAGACGTGGATAACTGGCAGAATCTCTGGATTGCCGGTTTTGTGGAGCTGCAAGAAGGCGTAACGCCCGAACAGCTTGCGCAGCCACTTAAAGAGGTGCTGGCACGGCATGCCGATGAACAGGTGGCGGCCAATCTGACGCCAGTATTGAAGCCGCTCAGCACCTACTACCTGGATGATAACAATGGCGCTGTACGTAAAATGATGCTGACCTTATCTTTTGTAGCCGGCTTCATCTTGCTGATGGCCATCATTAATTTTGTCAATATCAGTGTCAGCAAATCCATCACCCGGCTCAGGGAAATCGGTGTGCGCAAGATCATGGGCAGCAGCCGCGCGCAATTGACCGCGCAGTTGCTGGCGGAGTCATTGGTGGTGGTTGGCCTATCGGCTGTTTTTGCCTTGGCGATATACCCGGTATGCGCACCCATCTTTGCGAATGTCATGGGCAGGGAACTCCCTTCGCTTTCTATGCTGCCTGTCGGTTTCTTTGCTTATTACGCGATGGGAACAATGTTGTTGGGCATCATTGCCGGCATATATCCCGCGCTGCGACTATCCGCCAGCCAGATTCTGCATGCGGTCAAAGGGCAGCTATCGGGTATTAGCGAAAAGCAACTCATCCGGAAGGGGCTGTTGGGGGTGCAGTTTGTCGTGGCCATGACTGTCTTGATTTCCACCGTGGTCATCAGCAGGCAGGTAGCTGTTTTTTTCAGCGAAAACCTGGGATACGATAAAGATTATTTGATTACTGCGCAGGTACCGCGGGATTGGACCCCGGAGGGGCTCAATCGCATGGAAACCATCCGGCAGGAGTTGCTGGCTATTCCGCAGGTGGAGAACGCCAGTATTTCCTATGACCTACCCGGGGCACCTGGAAATGCACTCCAGCGCGTGTCGCAACAGGGAGCGGACGACCTCGAAGGGGTAGCCATGAATGTCATCGTATCGGACGGATATTTCGCCGATACCTATAAAATCCCGATGCTGGCTGGTCACTTCTTTGCTCCGGAAAGCGGAAATGCGAACGACCCGCAGCTGGTGGTACTCAATGAAAAAGCCGTCAAGGCGTTGGGATACCGTCACGCCGAGGATGCAGTAGGTCAGCAGGTCAGCATGAATAACGGCGCGTTTGTAGCGACGGTCTCCGGCGTGACGGCGGACTTCTACCTGAACACCATGCACAGCGCGAAACCTGCTGTAGCTTGGGTAAACGTTTATCGGGGCAGCGCATACCGTTTTCTCAATATCCGTATCCATCCCGGAAGTGTCGCGGGGTCCATCGCAGCGATTGAAGAAAAGTGGCAGGAATTGATGCCGGATGCGCCTTTCGAATATACGTTTATGGACGAACGGTTGCACACCCTATATGCGGCGGAAGTGCAGCTTCAAAAGGCCTCCTGGATGGCCACCGCAATTAGTATCATCATCGTGGTGCTGGGTGTGGTCGGATTGGTGTCGCTAACGATCCAACAACGCACGAAGGAAATCGGCATCAGGCGGGTACTTGGCGCCTCGCTATCGAATATCACCCGGTTGTTTGCGAAAGACTTTTTCGCTGTGTTCCTCGTCGCGCTGATACTGGCCAGTGCGGTCACCTATTACCTGCTGCACCAATGGCTCGCTGATTTCCACCTCAAAACACCGTTGAGCGTCTGGGTTTTCGGCGTACCCATCGCGGCCCTATTGGGATTGGTGTCCACGTTTATCGTGCTCCAGAGCGCCCATGCGGTACGGACAAAACCGGTGGACAGTCTCCGGGATGAATAACCAAAAATAAATGCCATGGTTTATAATCACTTCAAAATCGCTTGGCGGAACATCACCAAAAATAGATTTTATACCGGATTGAATATCCTGGGGCTAGCCATTGGATTGTCGGCATGTGTACTCCTTTACAGCTATATCACGTTCCATTGGGGCTTTGACCGTTTCCATGGGAAAGCCGAACGTACGTTTCGGCTGGTCAACGAGCTGCATCTCGAAAAAAAGGAATACAGCAAGGGTGCGTCGTTTGCGATGTTCGAGGCGCTGAAGAAGGGGATTCCTGAAGTGGATCAGTCGGCCTTGTTGATGAGTGATCAGGATTTCAACCTGAAAATCGGTGACACGTATTTCAAGACGGAAAAGAAAGCTGCCCTAACCAGTTCGGATTGGTTCAATCTGTTTGATTTCAGGTGGTTGAAGGGGAGCCCCAAGGATTTGGACCGGCCCGATGCGCTTGCGTTGACCGCCAATGCAGCCGCAACCTATTTCGGTGACGAAGATCCCATGGGGAAAACCGTTTTGGTAGACGGTAGTCACCCATTCAGAGTTGTAGGCGTCATTGACGATAGCCAGGCGAATACCAGTCTCCGGCAGGAGGTGTATCTTTCCATCAATGCCGTCCACACGTTATATCCCGACATGTGGTCTGAATATTTTACTTCCTGGGGATTCATTACCTCATCAAATAATGTGTTTGTCGCGTTGAAGGATGCTTCCCAGCGTGACGAGGTAGAAGGGAAGCTCATGCAACTGGCCGCCCGGAACCTCGACCCGAGCGTGGTAGAGGCATACGTTTTCAAACTTCTTCCGCTCACGGAGCTCCATTTCGATGTACGTTATGGCGGCACGGTCAAAAAAGCGCTGCTGCTCACACTGGCGCTGATCGGGATCTGCATCAGCGTGGTAGCCGCTATCAATTACATTAATCTTTCGTTAGCCCAACAAACCCGTCGGAGTGTGGAAATCGGTACAAGAAAAGTGTTGGGTGGATCGTCCCGCCAACTGTTCAGCCAGTTCCTGATCGAGTCGGGCATTACCGTGTTTCTGGCACTCATACTTTCGCTGGGTCTTACCTTCCTCACACTGCCGCTGATCAATCAGTACCTGATGGGGGCAGAACCCATCCTGCTTCCACCATGGCCAACCCTGATTGTCTTTGCGCTATTGCTCTGGATAGCGCTCAGCCTGCTTTCAGGTGTTTATCCGGCTTGGCTGCTGGCGCGCTTAACTGTACTCCATACGTTGAAGGGCCGACTGGCAATTGGCGGCCGGCAAGGTGGACGCAAGCCGCTGCTGCTCGCGCAGAACGTGGTCGCTCAAGCCCTGTTGATGATGACGGTCGTGTTTATCCTGCAGGTGCGTTACTTGAAAAACACCGATCTGGGATTTGACCGTGAATCTGTGGTGATGCTGCCGTTACCGAAGGGTTATGAATCCACCTTGCAACGCTTTACCGATGACCTTGCAGGCGATCCGCGCATCCTGTCATACAGCCAGTGTCTGCAGGCACCGGCGGGAACGCAGCGTTGGGGAGGCTCTGTATTGTTTGATGAACGGGCTGATTGGGAAACGTGGCCGGCACGTCACGTATTTGCAGACTCGCATTACCTGGAGACGTTCGGCATCCGATTGTTGGCCGGGCGGAACGTAAGGGAGGAACCGGCCGTCCCAGAATACCTTGTTAACGAAAAAATGGTCGATCGACTGGGTTACAAAGATCCCGCCGACGTGCTCGGAAAGATGCTGCATGCCGGAGGACTTAACGATCAGGAACCGGGCGTTATTGTCGGTGTGGTAAACGATTTTAATACCCACTCGCTGCTCTCGCCTATTGAGCCGGTTGTCATCGGCAGTAAGCCCGATCAGCAGCGTATGCTGGCCCTGAAGCTCAACCTGCATACATCCGATGCGGTGCTGAAAGCTATCCAAGCGCGCTGGCAGGAAGTATATCCTACCGAACCTTTCACCTACAGTTTTGTAGACGATGACATCCGGGCGTTATACGAAAAAGAAGCGACATTGCAGACGCTCATCTGGCTTGCAGCGGTGGTAGCCATCATCATCAGCTCGCTGGGGTTGCTGGGGATGGTCATGCTGACGGCTTTGGCACGGACCAAAGAAATCGGGATCCGCAAGGTGTTGGGCGCTTCGGTAGACCAGCTTGTGCGTTTGCTATCGGGGGATTTTGCAAAACTGGTGGGGGTGTCGTTCCTGGTAGCTGCGCCTATTGCCTGGTGGGCCACGAATCGATGGCTGGAAGATTTTGCCTATCGGGTTGAAGTGCCGTGGTGGGTGTTTGTGTTAGGCGGAATGGCTGCGATGTTCATTTCCCTCCTGATGATCAGCTGGCAGGCGATACGGGCCGCGGTGGCCAATCCGGTGGAGTCCTTACGGGATGAGTAGCAGGCGTTACGACGATGAGTCGGGGAAATGTGACACGTTGTGATATTAACGTTTATGCCATCTTATTCCATTTTATGGTCATCGTAATGCTTTTCGCCGGTCAGCAAACAGCTTTTCTACGTCCTCATGCAGCACGAAATTCCCGGCGTCGATATCCGCTACCGCTGCACCAATTTCTGAATTGTATTGGGTGATAAACTCCTCTTGCATCGTTTCCTCGTCCGCTACAATACCCGCCTTGTAATCGAACTTCAAACTGTTCAAGAAAGCAAGAAGTACCTTTTCCTGATCTAAAGCGACCTTTTCCCGGTTCAATATGGATTTAAGGGCCCGTAGTGCTGCGAAAATAAATCCTCGTCATGAAGTACGCAGAATTTAGCAGTCGAACAACCGTCGAGGAAATCCCGAAGAATCAGGTGTAGCGATTCAAAGTCTTCTCGCTTTGACTTATTAATCGAATCTTTCACCAATTTAAGTCCTGGTGAGAATTTTGTCGGAAGAAGTGAAGGCTAATTAATTTAGTTTTTTGATGGGTGTTTATTATATTTGTCACATGCCTAATAAAAGAAATAGGACAACCAACAAGCCGCCCAAACAAAATGACGAGCTGTTAAAAGGAGTCTTCGAAGAATGGTTTGTGGAGTTCTTGCGGTTTATTTATCCGAATGCTGATGAGCTTTTTGATTTCGGCCGCGGGCTGACGATGATGGATAAGGAATTGCTCGCGGTGATTCCCGACAGGGAGCGCAAGAAAGGTAAGCGCGTTGCCGACCTGCTGGTGAAGATATTTTTGCGGGATGGCACGGAGAAGTGGATTCTGCTGCATACAGAAATAGAAGGGGGTAACGATGAGGATTTTGCATTTCGGCTATTCCAGTACCATTACCGGTTGCTAGACCGTTACGGAGTGCCCGTCGAAACGGTCGCGGTTTTCACCGGGGAGCGGAGTCAGCGTAGACCATCCAAATATTGGCACCAGGGTATCCGTACCACCATCCAGTTCCATTACTTGAGTTACCAGATTTTCGATCATTCGGAGCGAGAGCTTTTGGATTTGGACAATCCCTTTTCGCTGATTGTACTGGCATGTCAAAAAGCATTGCTTGAGGGCAGGGTACCCGATGAAGAGCTGGGTGAGGGTAGGCTCACCATTGCCAATGCGTTGCTGCGGCATGATTATGATCATGACCGCATTATCAGTTTTCTGCTGTTTTTGAAAAACTTCATCTTCATTGACAATGAGGAAATAAATCGTACATTTGATAAACATATTTTGCAACTTACAGGAGGTACAGTTAATATGGGGGTTATAGAAGTCGTAAAACGGCAAGAAAGGCAACAGGGTGTGCAACAGGGGGCCGAGCAGAAAAGTTATGAGGTCGTTCAGAACCTCATTTTAGATTTCGGTTTTTCCGATGAACAGGCAGCTAAAGCTGCCGAAGTGTCCCTTGACTTCGTCCGCAAAGTCCGTTCAGCTTTGGAGAAAAAAGGATAGCGGCCGCGTGGTTGCCACTACATTGATTTTAGGTCATCTGTTGTTCGGCGGATGACTTTTTATTTTTAACCCCGGATCCTACTCCTAGCTGATTAAAGTAGACGACATGCTCCTTTTGATAGCCAATAGACTTATTTCGTGCAAACTCAATTTGTCGGTAAACGATAAGGACAGATACGATTAGGACAAATGATACGACAAATTGAAAGACAACCAATCCCTTTCTTACAAGGAACTCACCAATCTTTCCTTCCAATTTTCTTTTGAGTGTAGCTAAGGGCTTGAATCCTGAAAGATAAAGAGCGGGATAGGTTCCGGTCAGTATTCCCGTTATCAACGTAAGTAAGAAAAGTGCCGACAGTTGGCTGCTCTGAACCGATCCAATGGATATTGCAAACAGCTTTTCTACGTCCTCATGCAGCACGAAATTCCCGGCGTCGATATCCGCTACCGCTGCATCAATTTCTGAATTGTATTGGGTGATAAACTCCTCTTGCATCGTTTCCTCGTCCGCTACAACACCCGCCTTATAATCGAACTTCAAACTGTTCAAGAAAGCAAGAAGTATCGTTGGTAACCAGGTAATGGGCATTGCAGGCGAATGCACAATCTGTAAATTTATTATCATCCACGTCTTGCGTAATCAGTTGCAATTGATAGTGGACGTCGGCACCTCTTATTCATCCCGCAAGCTATCCACCGGATTGGTCAGTGCTGCCTTGATGGCCTGCGAACTCACGGTAAGCAGGGCGATGAGCAAGGCGCCAAGCCCAATGATGGCAAATACCCACCAATGGATATCGGTATGGTAGGTGAATTTATTCAGCCATATGTCCATTGCCCAATAAGCGACGGGGCAGGCTATGAGGCAGGCAATGGCGACGAGTGCCAAAAATTCTTTATTAAGCAGGTTGACCAACGACAGTACCGAAGCACCCAATACCTTGCGGACCCCGATTTCCTTGGTGCGGTTTTCAGCCAAGTAGGCCGCAAGGCCAAATAAGCCGAGGCACGAGATGAAAATGGTGAGGAAAGTGAAAAGCCCTGCGATGTTGCTCAGCCGTTGGGTGTCCCTGAATTTTGCCGCATATTCTTGATCAATGAAACTATAATTAAACGGTTCATTGGGGTTGTATTCTTTCAGGATTTGTCGGGTTTTATCCAAGGCTGCCTGTGTGGGTAATTCCGGGGTGAATTTGATGTGCATGACGTAGAACCAACTGCTGGCGCCATACATCACGATAGGCCGGATTCGATCAAAAGGAGAACCCATGATGACGTCTTTCACTACGCCTACGATGTGCCAGTCCTGCCCCTGGTCACGGATGGTTTTGCCAATGGGGGAATCAAGGCTCATAGCACGTTGTGCGGATTCGCTAATGAGGGCCGCATTGGAGTCGGTGGGGAATTTGGTGAGGTCGAAATCCCGGCCCTGCACCAGTTCCAGTCCGAGGGTTGTCACAGCTCCTTCGTCAACGTTGAGGCGGTCGAACGTTTGGGTGTTGTCCGGTGTCTTTCCATCCCAATCAATCATGCCGTTGCTCATGATGCTCGTAACGGGCGAGAGGCTGCGGGTAATCGAAGTGGCTACGTTTCCATTGAGCAGCGCGTGCTTAATCAATGGAAAGTTTTTGGCGATATCACCTGATAGGTAGATATAGATAAGGTTATTTTTGTCATACCCGTTCCGGCGGTCCTGCGCGTGCTGGATTTGTTGCCGGATGATGAAGGTGGCCGCCATGAGGACGATGGCGATGGTAAATTGTAATACCACCAATGCCTTGCGGGGGTTGACGGCTTTGTTGAACCCTTTGAATGTGCCTTTAAGTACGTTCACCGGTTTGAAACCGGAGAGGAAGAAAGCAGGGTAGCTTCCTGCGAGGACTCCCGTAAACAGGATGACCCCCAGGATACCTACCCAAAGGGCGGCACTACTGAAGTCGATAGCCAGTTTTGTGCCGATCAATTCCCCAAAGGCCGGGAGGCTCACCAATACAATAGCAATGGACAGTGTGCCTGCAAGTGACGCCAACAGGATGGATTCGGTAAGGAACTGACTGATGAGCGCACGCCGCCTTGCACCAACAACTTTCCGCACGCCCACCTCTTTGGCGCGTTTTTCGGAGCGGGCAGTGGATAGGTTCATGAAATTGATGCAGGCAATGAGGAGAATAAATACGGCGACAGCCGTAAAGAGTTGCACCATTTCAATACGGCCTCCGGCAAGATGGCCGTTTTCAAATTCGGAGTGCAACCACCAATCCGGGAACGAATGGAGGAAAATCTCGTTTTTCGTGTTGCCGTTTTTGATGGAAACATCTTGGATGTTTTTGTTGACCCTGGCCAACTGCGCTTGGGGGGCGAGTTCCACATAGGTGGTCACGGAATTGTTATCCCACATGTCGTCTGATCGGCCAAGGCGTTCCATGTATTTCCACGGCAACAGGTAGTCAAACCGGAATCGCGTATTGGTGGGTAGGTTTTTAAGCACGCCCGATACCATAGCGTAGTCTGCGCTGTCGATGCGTACCTGTTGTCCCAGTACGTCGGTTTTGCCAAACAACCGCATGGCGAGTGCTTCCGTGATGACGATGTCATTGGCATGGGATAGCGCCGTCGTGGGATTGCCGGCAACGAGCGGGAAATCAAACAGGGAGAGGAACGTGCTGTCCACAAACGCTCCCCCTGCGTTGGCCTGGGTATCTTCTACCGTAAACAGGAACCCTGTGCGGGAATAGCGGGCGACCTGTTTAACCTCCGGATAGTCGGCAACAAGAGCAGGTCCCAGAGGTTTTGGGGTGTTAGGCCAGCAATAAAGTTCATTGTTCAACATGCCGCGGTTCATGGCCACATACAGGCGGTCGCCCTTGGTATGGAAGTTGTCGACACTCCGTTCGTGTTTCACCCACAACAGGATGAGCAGCGCGCTGGCCAAACCAAGTGCTAACCCGGCGATATTCAGGGTAGAAAAACCCTTGCGCTTGCCGAGGTTCCTCCATGCGATTTTGAGGTTGTTTGTTATCATTGCTTTCAGCTTTCGGCAGTCGGCGATCAGCATTCGGCCTACTGCATTGATATTTATTATAAGCGTATTTGTAGGGGGTTCAGTCGTCAGAAAAGCAGCCTATGGTTGAGCCGAAAGCTGACTTCTGATAACCCATAATCGTCCATTATTCGTCCCTCAATGACGCTACCGGATTTGCCACCGCCGCCCGTATGGCCTGCCAGCTCACCGTGAGTAATGCAATCGTCACGGCTGCCAATCCCGCCACCGCAAACATCCACCATTGGATATCAATGTGGTAGGCAAAACCTTCCAGCCACCTGTTCATGGCCCACCAACCTAGGGGAGAAGCGATGACGATAGCGATGACAACCAATTTCACGAAATCTTTGGACAACATGGTGACGATGTCCGGAACGGACGCCCCGAGCACTTTGCGGATACCGATTTCTTTGGTGCGCTGTTCGACAGCGAAGACTACCAGGCCCAACAGCCCTAAACAGGAGATGATGATCGCCAGGAGGGTGAAGATATTGACGAGCTTAGCCATAAGCTGCTCATTGTTATAAAAACTCTGGTATTCCGTATCGACAAACTGGTAGTCAAAAGGAAATTTCGGATTGATTTTAGTGTATAGTTGTGCTAACCCCGCAAGCGCTTGTTCCGTCTTCCCTGCCTCGATACGTACGAGGACGACGCCGAAATATTCATACTCTTTCACATCTACAATCAGTGGCTTAATGGGTTCGTGCAGGGAATACGTGTGGTAGTCTTTTAATACACCGATGATGTAACCCCTTTTGTTCCAGGCCGAAACCCATTTACCGAGGGGAGCGTTCATGCCCATCTGGCGTACGGCTTCCTCATTGACTAAAAAAGCAGATGCAGAGTCGGTAGATATCGTTCGGGAGAAATCGCGCCCTTCCACGATTTCCAAGCCCATCAGTTGGACAAAATCGTACCCCACGGAGACCGGTTTAAAACCCGTCGATACGCGATGTTGTTTTCCTTCCCAATTGATGGCGTCGTCGCCGCTCGTCGTGTTTGATGTGCCGTCTGGGATGTCAACTAAAAACCGCATGGCATGCGGCGTTTCACTGGATCGATCGACCATGCGAACACCCGGTACATCAGCGGCTAACTGTTTGAATAGATCGTAATTCCGTTGTTCCATCAATTCTCCTTCTATACGGAAATAGAGTAGGTTCTCTCGATCGTATCCAAGTTGGAGGGTCTGGATGTAATGCGTTTGGCGATATATGGTGAAGGTTGCCACGATAAATAGAACGGAAAGACCGAATTGGAAGACGACGAGACCTTGTCTCAGCGTACCCCTTTTTAGTGAGAAAAGTTGTTGCTGTTTCAGCGCTTTAATAGGCTTTAGGGAAGACAAAATGAAAGCAGGATAGCTGCCCGCTAGCAAAATGGTGAGCAGCGCCAGCACGATTATCATCCCCCAAAAATGCCATTGACCAAGTGGAAAGGACAGTGTTGTTCCTGTGAGCTGACCAAAAAAAGGGACTAGTAACGCAACAATGCCAAGTGCCAGCAGTAGGGCAGCTATTGTGAGAAACGATGCCTCCATGTAGAATTGGGCAACCAATAGTTTACGTGAGGTTCCCAACACTTTTCTTATGCCAATTTCTTTGCTACGTTTAATAGCGCGTGCTGTAGCAATCAATGCAAAATTTATACAAGCGATAAGCAGTATGAAAATCGCTCCACTTGCGAATATATGTACATAGGTGATACGACCACCTGCCGGCTTGCCATTGACAAAGCTACCATAAAGATAACGATCTGCTAGGGGTTGCAATCCGATTAGTGTCTTTGTATCGTTTTCTGAGTTCAAATGCGGCTTCACGAATGCGTTGATTTTTTGCGCAGCAGCCGTTGCGTCCGCACCTTCCTTCAACAATACATAGGTGTTAAAATCTGGCGAGGCTGATTCTAAGACGGTATTGTGCGCCTCCCAGCTTAGCAGGAAATCGAAGGTTAAGGAACTGCTTTCGGGAACATCTTTGAACACCGCTGACACGATAAAATCGAGTCGGTTTTCATAGCGGAAGGTCTGGTTCATTGCAGCTTGAGCAGAACCAAAATAGGCTTCGGCCGTTTTTTGTGAGATGGCGATGTTACGTGTGCCGTCTAGCGCAGTTTTTGCATCTCCGGAAATAAGCGGATAGTTGAGCACCTCAAAAAAATCTTCACTGGCGCGCGAACCGTTAAGTTTAATCTTTTTACCATTAGCTTCCAACGTTTCCGGATGGCCCCAAGGCAGTTCATAGCCCGTTGCATAGAACACCACGGACTGAATTTCCGGAACGGCTTCCTTGGCTTCATCAATCAGGAAAAAGCGAGCATTTTGCTCGGCATTGAAGCGCATCGGTGTGCGATAGCTACCTTCCACTTGATTGCCCGTAGTAACTGTTTGATAGGCGGCATAAAGCCGGTCATTATTACGATGAAAGTTGTCAATGCGTTGTTGATGCTGTATCCAAAGGAAAGTTAGCAGGCAACAAGCAAGTGCAAGCGTTAGGCCAACGACGTTGATAAATGCAAACGATTTATGCTGTATCAGCAAGCGATAAGTAGTTTTAAATAGGTTGCGTATCATAATTCATAATCTAAATTTTTATCAAAGATGTATGTATTATTGGTCACTCATCCCGCAAGCTATCCACCGGATTGGCTATTGCCGCCTTGACCGCCCGAAGCGAGACAGTAACCACCGCAATCGCCAGTACCATACTTGCGGTTAACACAAACATCCACCAACCGATTTCAATCCGGTAGGGAAATGCTTCCAGCCATACGGATGCCCCTAAATAACCAAGGGGCAATGCAACAAGCAACGACACGCCCACCAGTGCAATAAATCGCACGGACAGCAAGCGCACCAGTTGGATGACCGACGCGCCCAGCACCTTACGGATGCCGATTTCTTTGGTGCGCAAGCGCGCTAGCTGTGCGGCTAAGCCGAAGGTGCCCGCGCAGGCAACAAAGATGGCGATGGCTCCTGCGGTGGCGATCAACGTCATTACCATATCTTCCCGCTCATATTGCTTGTCAAATACTTCGTTGCTATAGGAATATGAAAACGTACCGGTGGCTGGAATTTTAGCAAATGTCTCCCGCAGGTAGGCGACAACCGGTTTTGCTGTTGCCGGATTGATCCGCAGGCTGATAAACTGACCGCCTTCGAGCATGGACGGCGCGCCGTTATCGTTGCTGAAATGGGCAAGGGGTTCGATCCCGCTATTGAGTGCCCGGTACTTGAAATCTTCTGTGACCCCAATGACCGTGTACGATTCAGACGCTTCATCCCGGGGATGGATGTATTGGCCAATGGCCTCTTCGGGAGTCCAGCCGAAGGCTTCCGCAGCCGTGCGATTCAGGATGATCGCGTTGCGTCTGGCCGAAGCTTTCTCGTCATAAAAGTTGGTGCCTGCAAGGAACCGGACGCCGTAGGTAGGGAAATAAGCACTGTCTACGCCGTAACTCACCCTGCAATAAACCTCTTTATCGTCAAACTGCAGCGTGTTGAACCAATTCCGGTATTGCCCAGGGATGTTATTCCCCACCGTATACCGCTCCACTTCGGGGAACTGGTCGAGACCGCGTAAGGCGTGGTCCAGGGTCTGGTAAGCCTTTTCCCGATCTTTGAATCCGATGAAGGAATCGACAACCATTACCTGTTCTTTGTCGAAGCCGAGGTCGGCTCTTCTGATGTAGTGCATTTGCTGTTGAACAACCACGGTGAGGAACACAAAGACCACAGCCAGTGAAAACTGGAGCACGATTAGGCTGTGTTGCAGTACGTTCCGTTTGGGTAAGGTAGCCGTTTGCCCCTTCAACGAAAGTGCGACGGGGGTGCGGAGCAGCCGCCTTGCCGGAATCCATGCCGCCACAAAGGCAAGCAGGACGAAGATGAGGACTACCTGGATCACTACGGGATAGTCGAGTTGCCATCGGAAATCTACGGAGAACTCGGTGAGCACCTCCGTGTTGAAATAACGGATGAGCGGCGGTATCAGGGCCAAGCTGATACCCAGGGCAGAGGCGACCACAACAGCGGTTTCCAAGAGAAACAGGCCAAGCACCTGCCGCTTCAATGATCCCAATACGCTGCGCACACCGATTTCACGGATGCGGTAGAGGGCCGATGCGGAGGTGAGGTTGATCAAGTTGACACCTGCAATCGCCACCAAAAAGAGTACGATGAGGCGCAGGCCGCCTACATAATAAGGTAGCATGGGTTCATAACGTGGTGTGATATCCTTAAACAGGATGAGTCCCAATTGGGGGCTGTGGTCTTTTTGGGGGTAATAATGCGGTGCTGCAGCCATCAACTTCTTTTCGAAAGCGGCGCGGTCGGCATCTGCTTTGAGCAGGACATACGAGGTGACAAAGCGGTCGTTCTCCCCATCGGCCATCTGCCTGAAATAAGGCGTGTGGCGATATAGCCATTGTATAGGCATCAATGCCGAAAAATTCAGAGATGACGCACCCGGTAGGGGCTCCAGCACCCCCGTCACCGTCAGCCGCAGCGAGTCGTTCCACAGGATCTCTTTTCCCACCGGGTTGATATCACCGAACACGCGTAACGCAAACTTTTCGGAAAGTACAATGCTATTGACGTCGGACAACGCTGTAGCGGCATCCCCATAGCGTAGGGGGAACGTAAACATGTGGAGGAAGTCGGAATCCACGAAATCCGGCGTGACTGACCAATCATCCTCGCCATCGCCCAGCAGGTAGGTATCCCAGGTGAGTGTCCGGGTGTATCGCTCCACTTCAGGGAAGTCGGCATGAAGCCGTTCGGCAATCGGGAATACCGTTCCCGGTGCAAGCGGATTTTTATCGTCTCCTTCCATTAGGCCGTAAAGCCGGTCGCCCTGTTCGTGGAAGCCGTCAAACGTGACGAGCTTACTGACCAACAGCAGCATGACGATGACACTGGCGAGGCAAAACGTAAGCGAGAGAATATTGATGGTTGTGAATAGCCTGTGCTTCCACAGCGTTCGGAGTACGATTTTTAGCTGATTCATCTTGTTTTTATTTTTTTAAACCATCTGCCTTTAAGTTATTCGCCGATACTTGCTACGTAAAGAATTGACCAGATTTATCATTGCTATTCAAAAAATAGGACAGATTTAAAGCCAAAAAGTCAATTTGCTGGTAATGAGTTTTATATGGTAGTATTCGCGTGGAGGGGTGTTCGATATCGAACACTTGCTGTTCATTTGCGGACAATTGATTTTTATGCCGCAATCATATCGAAAATACGGGCAGCCTGGTGGCGACAACCGGGTTTGGTGTCTTCACGGCATTTCTTTTTTCAAAACCGGCAGGAGTTATCGGGTTATTGATTTTCTAATTTGGCCTCGATTTCAGGCAATTCCTTTTTGTACTCCTCGGCATCCCACTTCACTCCCCAGATGGAAATATAATCCTGTAATTTACCCAATCCGACTGCGGCGCGTCTTTCATCCACGTTATCTGGATCGTCGAGTGGCATGACATGGAATTTACCTGTCTCGGGATCGCGCCATATCTGGCTGCCATAAATTTGTTTCTTTCCTGTTCGTAGTGCTACGCGATCTTCCAATAATGCTAAGTCGGCGCCGTTGGCATTTCCATTTTTTACGGCTTCCCGCATCATGGGTAGGTATTGTTGCTGGGTTTCGAGATCGGCGTGCTGTGTGCGGAGATTATAGTTTATATTCGCCGTATAGTTTGCGGAGAATAAGTTGCGTATGCGGAGATTATCGCATATATTTACCGTATAATTTGCGGAGAATGTATATCCATCAATTACGTCAATGGCCTAATTTCACATGGGATGCGGATGAAATAGCTTCGCTATTGACTGAAGTACGCTTTAAGCAAGGTAAGTTTTTGGGATATATGGAGCATTTGGGCTTCGACTTAAAAGCTGAAGCGGTATTGCAGACCTTGACCCAAGACGTAGTTAAATCCAGCGAAATTGAAGGGGAAATATTGGACACCAATGAAGTACGTTCCTCAATCGCCCGCCGCTTGGGGATGGATATTGTCGGCTTGGTGTCTTCGGATAGGCATGTGGATGGGGTGGTGGAGATGATGCTCGATGCCACTCAACGATATGATAAGCCACTGGATGAAGAACGATTGTTCGGCTGGCATGCAGCCTTGTTTCCGACGGGGCGTAGCAGCATGCATCGCATTGTAGTGGGTGATTGGCGCAAGAACACTACGGACGACCCTATGCAGGTGGTGTCAGGAGCGATGGGTAAAGAGAAGGTGCATTTTCAGGCACCCGATGCTGAGAAGTTGCCAGTGGAGACGAAACGTTTTTTGGATTGGTTTAACAGTGAGGCTGTGACAGACCTAATTTTAAAGGCTGCAATTGCGCACTTTTGGTTTGTAACCATACACCCTTTCGAAGACGGTAACGGGCGAATTTCCAGGGCAATAGCAGATCTGCAACTAGCAAGGGCGGACGGAAGCTCGCAACGTTTTTACAGTATGTCTGCCCAAATCAGGCAGGAGCGGAAACAATATTATTCCGTATTGGAGAAAACACAATCTGGAGATTTGGACATTACCAAATGGCTACAGTGGTTCTTGGGGTGTTTAGAACGTGCAATCGACGCATCTGATGTTATATTGGCTTCGGTGATGCGTAAAGCCAAACTCTGGGCGATGCCGGTGTCGCATACATTTAATGATAGACAGCGATTGATGTTAAATAAGTTGTTAGACGGGTTCGAGGGCAAACTCACATCTTCTAAATGGGCAAAAATTGCCAAGTGCTCGCAAGATACCGCAACGCGCGACATACAAGATTTGATGGCAAAGGGTATACTGGCCAAGGATGACGCCGGAGGACGAAGCACTAACTATTTACTGACATTGTCGTAGCGAATTCTTATTTTTCCGGCAACTCCTGCTTCGGGTTGTAAATGGCGTCCAGGCGTTCGGCATTCTCCTCCAAGGTGAGCCCAAACCCGGCGGCTTTCCGTAGCTCGTTTACCCGATCCGGATCTTTGATGGGCCACACGTATGGCGCGCCGGTAGAATCACCTGCCTGTGTGCCGTAAATTTGCTTTTTGCCCTCATACGTAAGCAACCTGTCTTCCATCATGGCAGCATGGGTGGTTTTTGCCTCGTTTTCGCTAGCCAACATCAAACCCCTTTTCGAAACGGATGATACAAAAAACCACTATCGCCATGCCCAGGCTCAACGAAATGCCTGCTATGTTTATCGCGGTGTACGTCTGATTTCTAATGATATTTCGCCACGCGATCTTGACGTAGTTCTTGATAATTCTAATTTTTTTTCTTATTCTGTTCGGATCGCATTAATCGGATTTTCACGTGCTGCACGCAGGGATTTGCCGCAAACTGTGATGGCGGCGATGGCAAATGCTGTTAATCCAGCCACCACAAATACCCACCATTCGATTCCGGCACGATACACATAGTTTTCCAGCCATTTGCTCATCATCCACCATCCCAACGGAAATGCCACCAGGAACGAGATGCCGACCAGCTTCAGAAAATCTTTTGAAATGAGTAAGATGATGTTCGATATACTGGCGCCCAACGTCTTGCGGATACCGATTTCCTTAACTTTGGTTTCAGCTGTAAAGGTAACCAGGCCGAACAAGCCCAAGCACGAAAGCAAGATGGCGATGCCGGCAAAAATGTTAAACAATTGGCCGGTACGGATGTCTTCTCGGTAAAGTTGGTCGAATGTATCATCCATAAACGTGTAGTCGGATTCGTAGTCGGCGTTGTACTGCTTCCATAACTTATTCACCGCAGCCACCGCTTGTTTGGCGTCTTTACCCGTGGTGCGCACGTACATATAGTCCCAACGCCGCTCCGGATTCATGATGAGGATAAGCGGGCCAATGGCGGTTTTCATGTCCCGGAAATGAAAATCTTTGACAATGCCCACCACCGTCCCCGCTTCGTTATCGTAATTAATAGTTGTTCCTACATTGGCATCCATCTGTTTCGCTGCGGTTTCGTTGAGGATGTAATTATTGCTGTCTGCCGGCGTACCCGTAAAACCGGCACCCATCACCAGTTCAATGTCCATGGCTTTCAGGAAGTCCCTATCGACCGACAGCTGACCAATCATGTAATTGGCCATGCCTGCAGGTTTACCTTCCCAATCAATATTGTCGGTCATGCTCCAGGCATCGTCCAGCCGCTCGGATGATGCGGATACCGCAATGATCCCGGGTTGGTTACCCAATTCGGTTTTAATGGCGTCCAGATTTTCAAAATTGTGACGCCGGAAAGTCAAGACGTTCTCCTTGTCGTAACCCAGATCCATCTGGCGGATATAAGCAAGTTGTTTGCCGATAACGATGGTAGACACGATCAGTACCACTGAGCAGGCAAATTGGACGACCACTAAGGCCTTGCGGAAGACGCCGCTTTTGCCGATCCCTGGCTTGAGGGCGATGGCCGGATTGAACGTGGATAATGCGAACGCCGGATACACACCGGCCATTGCCAATACCGCAACCAATGCCACGCCGAACAACGACCATATCCGCCCATCGAGCACGGAGAATACCATGTCTTTTCCGCATATGGCATTATAAACCGGCATAGCGATATAGCTAAACCCGATAGCGATGGCCAGCGCGATGACGAAGACGACGACTGACTCGCTGAGAAATTGCCAGAACAGCTGTGCACGACTTGCGCCGGCAATTTTGCGTACACCTATTTCTTTGCTTCGGCGCATCGATCGTGCGGTCACGAGGTTCACATAATTGATGCAAGCGATGAGGAGGATAGCTATCGCAACGATGACGAATATCCATACTTGTTCCGCTCGTTGATTACCGCCTTTGAGGTGAAGGTCGTGCAACGGGAAAAGTCCGTATTGGAACGAATCAGTTGCCCCGGATTTGTCTACATGGATTTTGGTAAGTTGTTTGGCCACCTTCTCGGGGTTAGCTCCCGGTTTCAGCAAAAGATAGGTTTCAAATCTAAAGTCCCACCAGTCGTTGTTCAGGCCGTGGGTATTGTTTTCTTCTAGGAGCTCGAAAGGCAGCATCACGTCATATTTCAAGCTGGAATTGCCTGGCATGTCTTCGATGACGGCTGACACTTGGAAGCTTTTCGTTTTACTGACCTGGATCACCTTGCCAATGGGATCGACGTCTCCAAAATATTTTTTGGCGGCGCTTTTGGCAAGGACTACGGAATGTAGGTTGGCGAAAGGTTGCGTCCGTTTACCGGCTACGAATGGGAAATCGAATAGCCTGAAAAACTCATCATCTACATAACGGACATCTTCAAGAAAACGTTTTCCTTCGTATTCCACCAACTGCGAACTATTGTCGCCGAAAATAATGCTAACGCGGGCTGTTCCTTCAATGGCTGGAATCTCGTTCTTGCCGGCGTAGGTAATGGCTGAAGGGGCGAGGTGCCAAACTTCCTGGGTTTCGGGATCGAAACTGGCCGTTAGTGAATAGATGCGATCTCCTTTGCTGTGCATCCGGTCATAACTAAACTCGTCCCATACCCATAGCAGGATAAGGATGGTTGCGCAGAGGCTTACAGCCAGTCCGATGATGTTAATCGCCGAATAAGACGGGTTCTTAGTCAGTGTACGAAGTGCCGTTTTGAAATAGTTCTTGATCATTGTCTTTACTCTTGTTCCTGTGTCCTTATTCCATGTTACTCATCCCGCAAACTATCCACCGGATTGGCCACGGCGGCACGTATTGCCTGCCAGCTCACGGTAAGCACAGCGATCACCACGGCGGCCAGCCCTGCCGTTACAAACATCCACCACTGGATATCGATGTGGTAGGCAAAATCTTCCAGCCATTTGTTCATGGCCCACCATGCGATGGGCGAGGCAATCATTATGGCAATCAACACCAATTTGATGAACCCAGTTGAAAGCAGAAATGCGACGCTATTCACAGAAGCTCCCAACACTTTTCGCACGCCAATTTCTTTTACTCGCTGTCCGGCAGTGAACGCCGCGAGACCGAAAAGTCCCAAACACGAGATGATAAGGGCCAATGCCGCAAAACACGTGGCAAGCTTATTGACCAACTGTTCGCTTTGATACAATTTTGAAAATTCCCAATCAGAAAACTGGTAGTTGAACGGGACAGCAGGATTTAATGTTTCGTTCAGTCGCCTCAAGTCGTTCAATGCAGGTGTTATCTGACCTGGCGCGATCCGAACGAGAATAGTGCCCCAATTCCAGCTCTCGTCCAGCCTTACAATTAACGGTTCTATTGTATGATGCATCGAATTGAAATGGAAATCTTCAAGCACACCAATGACTTGCCCTTCCAGCCCATCCCAATTCAAGGGTTGCCCGATCGGATGTTGGAGACCCATAGCACGCACAGCGGTCTCATTAATGAGGAAAGCAGCCGTATCAACCCCGAATGTCGGGGAAAAATCGCGCCCTTCTTTCAGGCGGAGACGCATGGTCTTGACAAAATCGTATCCCACTACGGCATCGGTGAAGGACAAGGTAGCACCTGGAGGTTTTCTTGGCCAAGTAATACCCCAGGTGTGATGTTCGATATATGTGGGCGAATTGCGCATTTTGGATATGGAAAGGACACCTGGTATTGCCGCTGCCTGTATCTTAAACAAATCATACCGCGTGGCAAGATTACCCTCTATTGGAATGTATAACAGGTTATTTCGTTCATAACCGATATTGGCATGTTGGATAAAATCCATTTGTCGCTGGAAAACAAGCATCGACGCCATCAGGATAATCGAAATGCTGAATTGAAAAACCACTAGGGCTTTCCTGAAAAATGCACTTTTTTTTGCCGTTTTTTCTTTCAAAGCCTGTAAAGGATCCAACGACGAAAGGTATAGGGCTGGGTAACTCCCCGCAGCCAGTCCGACACCTAACCATAAACCCAACAAACGGAGCCAAAATCCGATAGCAGAAGTGGGTATGGAAAGTTGTTTGCCCGTGACATTTTGAAATAGTGGTAGGAAAATAAAGAGCATCATCAGGGAGCATACGATTGAAACGGCAGTCAGCAACAAGGCTTCCAATAGGTAACGTAAAACCAACGAACTCCTGTTAGCACCAACTGTTTTGAGTAGCCCCACTTCCTTGGCGCGTTTTACTGCACTCGCGGTAGCTAGGTTTATGAAGTTTATGCATGCAATTACTAGAATGAAAACGGCAAGAATAGTGAATAGTCGCACGTATTCTATACGGCCACCACTCGGATAACCGTTTTTGAACACACCATTTAGATATCGGCTTGGATACGCCTGTATTGCAAGTTTCTGCTTTATTCCTTCCTGGCGATTAATATATTGATAAAGGAAATCCGTGATTTTACCCTCGACCAGATTGGGGTCGGCATCTGGTTTTAAGAGGATAAAAGTTGCTGGCGAGGCATTCCCCCAATTTGTCGCCCAGGCGTTCTGACTGATGAACGGTGCCCAGCCACGTAGAAAATCGAACTGTTGGGAGGAGTGAGATGGCAAATCCTCGAAAATGGCGGTCACACGCAGGTCTTCCAAGCCTTCGAGGCTTATCGTTTGCCCAAGCGCTTTTTCCGGTTCCCCGAAAAAATAATTAGCCATTTTCCTTGAAATCACGATGGCATCCGGGGAAGCCAATGCCGAGGCTTTGTCGCCCAACAATAATGGATAAGTGAACATGGACAAGAAATCATCACCAGCAAAGAAACCGACCATCTTGCCCACTTTGCCGGCGACATTCAAATTGCTGCTGGTTCCAGGTGCCGCTATATATTCAAACCCACTGGCAAGTGCTATTTCGGGTATCTTGTTTTTGAGTTCTTGGGCGAGCAAACCCTGAGTCGCAAAACTTACCTCCACTTTTCCTTCATAGGAATTACGACTATAAACTTGAAACAGTCGATTACCCTGCTCATGGAAACAATCGACACGTCGCTCATCTTGGATCCATAGGAAAATGAAAAGACTGGCACAAATACCAAGAGCCAGTCCCACAATGTTTAGCATCGAGAAGGTTCGATCCTTCATCAGGAATTTCCAGGCCGGTTTGAAATATTTGCTAATCATGGATTTTTTATTTGAGATTATGCCTAGGAAAAATTATTCATCTCTTAAACTATCCACCGGATTGGCCACGGCGGCACGTATTGCCTGCCAGCTCACGGTAAGCACAGCGATCACCACGGCGGCCAGCCCTGCTGTTACAAACATCCACCACTGGATATCGATGCGGTAGGCAAAATCTTCCAGCCATTTGTTCATGGCCCACCATGCGATGGGGAAGGCAATTATTATGGCAATCAATACGAGTTTCACAAAATCTTTGGATAACAAGGTGAAAATGCCAGCTACCGATGCACCCAGTACCTTGCGGATACCGATTTCTTTCGTACGCCTTTGTACGCTCAGTGACACCAATCCCAGCAACCCGAGGCAACTGATGAGAACGGCGAGCGCCGATGCGATCCAGATCAATTGTTGTTGGGTGGATTCGGCAGCATAGAGTTGTGTAATTTGATCATCGACGAATTGGTAATGGAACACGTTGTCAGGATACCGGATCTTCCATTCGCGCTCCAGTTTGGCTACGAATGCCGCAACCTCGTTTCCATTGGTTTTAATGGCGATGGATTGCATAAGCGGGTCGTTATGGCCTATCACGGTGGGTTCGATGGCTTTGCGCAAAGCGTGGGTGTTGTAGTCGTTCACTACACCCACGATGATACCGGGTTCATCCGTAATACCGCCGAATAACAAGGGTTTTCCAATGATCGCCTGCACATCATCGAATCCTAATTGATTGGCCATGCGCTCGTTGATCAGGTATTCCGGTGTTGCGGCGGACGTGTTGAGGTTGCGTCCAGCCATCAGCCGGATGCCGAAGGTATGAAGGTAGGCACTATCGGCAAATGTCGCTTTTGCTGGCCAGGTCTCCCAATCTGGCCGGTTGTCGAACCGTAGCGTCCCGCCCCGCTGGTCATGATTGGCCGGCGCTCGGAAGCAATAGCTGTATGCGACCACCCCGGGTTGCGAATCAAGGAAGGCGCGCCATTGGCCGTCATTGGCATGCCCTTTCGGCAAGGAAAGCATAAGCACCGATTCCCTGTCAAAGCCAATGTCGGTGTGTTGCAGGTGACGAACCTGGCTCACAATCACAAGGGTTGCCAATATAAGGCATAGGGAAAGTGTGTTTTGGATGACGACCATCAGCTTCCTTCCCAGCGGATTCCCAAAGCCAACCTGCTGCCGCATCGCCTGCAGCAGGTGAATTTTGCCAATCGCAAATGCCGGGTAAATCCCTGCCGCCAAGCCAATGGTCAGCCAGGCGGCGACACTGGCAACAGCGAGTTGCGGTACGGTAAATTGAGGTAATGGTTCGGTGGCGAAAAGGTGGCTATTGCCCAGGGGAATGGCTGCCACAACAAGGCCGATGCCGAAAAGTGTAGCCAGCGCAGCCACCGATAGCGATTCGGTCATTACCTGTACAAACAACTGCCAGCGACCTCCGCCCAATACCCTCCGGGTGCCGATTTCGGCACTGCGCCTCGCATATTGAGCAATGGACAGGTTGGCGTAGTTGAGCAGTGCCATCAATAGGATGGCCGCTCCGATGATGGCGAGCACCGCCAGCAAAGGCTTTTGTATGGTACCACCATATCGCCCGTTGAAATGCATTTCTGTTAAAGGAAGCAGCGAAAATTTGTATAATTTCCCAGCTTCTTCACCAAAGGTATCCACGGTCATCGTTTGCAACGTCTTTTCGACCTGTGCCGCAGTGGTTTCTGCGGCGAGGCTAACGTATACCTGATTAGTGGAATTGAGATAGCCCCAGTTGCTGAAAAAGCCATCTTCTACACCTGTAAGTATGTTTTTGATAGACGTTTCCGAAATGTAGAATGTATTTTTAAGACTGGTATTAGCCGGTTCATCGGCTAGAATGCCTACCACTTTAAGTGGAACATCGGCGACTTCAATTGTCTTGCCCATCGGATCCGCGTTGCCGAAGAATCGGGTAGCAGTGGAAGCCATCAGTACCACCGTATTGGGCTCATCAAGCCCTTCGGCCCGTCCGGCTAACCAATGGTAGTCAAATAGCTTAAACCAACCTGATGCGGCGAAGGCGCCTTTTTTTTCCGAATCGAATAAGTGCCCGTTTGCCCGGATAGTAAAGTCCTGGTTGATCATTGCAAATGCGGCCAGATCAACACCGGCGACTTTGGTTTTCAGTGCTTGGTAAATAGCATAAGAAGCACCTTCGTTATAAGATGTCTCTTCCAGTAATAGATCGGATACTAGCTTGTAAGTCCGCGAGGCCCGCGGGTGATATTTGTCGTAGCTGTTATGAAAGGATATGTATTGATAAATAAAGAGTCCACAAGCAATAGCCGCGCCCAACCCGATAACGTGGAGCGCAGCATATTGCGGATTCCGCTTTAGACTTCGCAACGTAGCTTTGAGGTAGTTCCTTATCATTGTCTTTTACTGTGAAGAAAAAAATCAAAATCACTCATCCCGTAACGAATCCACCGGATTGGCCACCGCCGCTCGTATCGCCTGCCAGCTCACGGTAAGCACAGCAATCAGTAAGGCGGCCAGTCCCGCTACCGCAAACATCCACCACTGGATATCAATACGATAGGTAAAATCATCCAGCCATTTGTTCATCGTCCACCAGGCAATTGGCGCAGCGATGACGATAGCTATGAGGACAAGTTTCACAAATTCTTTGGACAACATCGCTACGACGCCCGAAATGGATGCACCCAGTACTTTGCGGATACCGATTTCTTTACGCCGTTGTTGGGCAACGAAAGCCATCATGCCAAACAACCCTAAGCAGGAAATAAAGATGGCAAGCCCTGAAAATACTTGGGTGAGTTTGGCCATTTGCTTTTCTTTTTCAAAATTCATTGCATAGGTATCATCGACAAAGTGATATTCAAATGTGTGGTTAGGTTCATGTTTTTGAATCGCTGAGGCAACATGGGTAATATTTTGTTGCAGTGGTCTGGAGGCATTCAATTTGAGGTAAACAAAATTGAACCATTCCCTGCTTCCTATGATAAATAGGGGATTGATAGCTGTATAAGGCGAATAGAATATAAAGTCCTTGACTACCCCCACTACATGCCACTGCTGCTCTCCATTTCTAATGATGGCTCCTATCGGATCATCTAAATTCATTACTTTGACCGCTGCTTGGTTTATCAGCACAGCATTTTCATCTGTGGGATAATTGTCAACATCGATATCACGTCCAAGCACGAGCTGCGCACCCGTGGTCGATTTAAAATCTTTATCAGCGGTGATGGTGACAAATGCTTGTTGCGCGTCTTCGGCATCACTGCCGGGCCAAGAGAAATTCAGCGCACCAAATGTCTGTCGTGTGATGGTACCAGAAGAACGGGTCATGGAAAGGACAGCTCCGGATTGGATTAAATCATTTCTGATTTGTTCATAATGTTTCTTCAAATTGGTATTAAGTGGGAAATAGATCAGATTGCTTTTCTCATAACCTTGTTCCCGGTTTTCTGCATGGTGAATTTGTGTTATAATGACAGTGGTAGCGATCAATAATACAATGGTGAACGAGAATTGGAATACAATTAATGCACTGCGAAACGTTAACGGCTGTCGAATCGTGGAAGTGCTGCCTTTCAGGACAGTCATCGGTTTAAAGCCTGATAACAGGCAAGCTGGATAGGATCCAGCCAATAGCCCGGTGAAAAGGGTAAATAGCAATGCAGATAGCCAAAAGGAGAATTGATGATACGGTATGTTTAACTCGAATCCGAATACGTTGTTGAACGGATTTATAGCCATAGAAAGCAGCAAAAATGCCAAGCTACCGGCGATGACGGATAAGATGAGGGATTCTGCCAAAAACTGCACGATTAAGCTTTTTCGATGTGCTCCAAGTATCTTTTGGATGCCCACTTCCTTTGCGCGTTGTTCACTTTTGGCCGTACTTAGGTTCATGAAATTGATACAGGCTGTCAACAGGGTGAGGAAAGCGATGATGCCAAATAGCCGTACTTTTTTGATGCTGCCCGTGGTGAAATGGCCGTGCTTTGCTTCACTGAACAAGTGCCATTTTTCTGCTGGATGCAGGAATAACGCATTGTCGGCGACCTGCAGGTCGTTTAAAATGGTACTGATTTGTGACTCCACATGTTGATAGTTGGCAGTAGGTGCCAGCATAACGAATGTGGCAACCTTGAAGTTTTTCCAAGACGCCGCGGCTTCTGGACCTATTCTACGCTCGAAGTATTCCCAGGGGAGGAAATACCCGGCATCTTTAAATCGACTATTGGCAGGAAAATTTTCTACGATCGCAACAACACTGAAATGGTCAGACGAATCAATGGTGACGGTTTGACCGACAACATCATCCGTTCCAAACAACCGATTTGCCATTGATGCCGTTAGGACGACGCCTTCCGGTGTCGAAAGTGCGTTGTCTAAATTTCCCAGGATAATTTGTCGATCAAATAATTTGAAAAAATCAGGATCCGCAAATAGACCTTCGCTGCTGAACTGATTTTCTCGCACACCGATTGATAAGTTAGCGGGGGTGCTTCTGACAACGCTTTCCAATTCGGGATGACGACTTGCCAATAGCGGAGCCAACGGGTTTCCCATCCCCGGCCAGGCATGGGTGTCATTGCTGAATTCACCTCGATTGTACAATTCGTAAATGCGATTGGAATTTTTATAAAATCGATCAAAAGTCTGTTCGCTCTCGACCCATAACAAAATTAAAGCTGCGGCGGCCATGCCGATCGCCAAACCCGTCATGTTTATGAATGTGTAAGTTTTGGTCTTGAGGATATTTCGCCACGCGATCTTGAAATGGTTCTTTAACATCTTTTAGATATTAAATAAATCTTGTTTTTTTCTTTCGTCTTTGTCCCTTCGTCACTCATCCCGCAAACTATCCGCCGGATTGGCCACCGCGGCCCGTATCGCCTGCCAGCTTACGGTGATCAGCGTAATCACGACTGCCGTTAAACCTGCCACCGCAAACATCCACCACTGGATATGGATGCGGTAGGCAAAATCTTCCAGCCATTTGTCCATGGCCCACCATGCGATGGGTGAAGCGACCAGAATTGCAATCAATACCAGTTTCACAAAATCCTTGGATAACATCGTCACAATGCCCGAAATAGTCGCGCCCAGTACTTTGCGAATGCCAATTTCTTTCGTACGCCTTGCCGTCATTAACGCCACCAGTCCGTATAAGCCGAGGCAGGAAATCAAGATGGCAAGCAACGTAAAGCAACTGAATAAATACATCGTGGTGGTGTCTTTTCGGTATTGCGCCGCATATGCATCATCCAGGAACGTATAATCGAAAACTTTATCGGGGAACAAATCTTGCCATACGGCCTTTACCGTTGGAAGGTCGTCCGGACTTATCTTGATGGAAATAAACCAGGGGGCACCCGTTTGGTAGATCATTGCCAAGGGTTCCACCAGGTTATGCATCGACTGATAGTAGAAATTTTTAACCACGCCCACCACCTCACCTTTACGATCCAATCCTTCTAGTGATTGCCCGATTGCATTGGACCAACCCATAGCTTGAACAAATGCTTCGTTCACCAGAAAGGCCGCTTTATCAGTTGGGCGGTTGTCGGATAGATTCCTGCCCTCCACTAATTGAACTTGGAAAAATGGAACGAAATCTGGGTCGATAAAGAAATAGTTGCAAAATAAATGACGTTGTTCCCCATTGCTGGAACCTAACGTAGTTGCTTTCGCTAGGTCTATTCCCTGCACACCGTTGCCCGTTGTTATCGCCTGTACTTCGGGCAACTGGTGCAACCGCTCATAAAAGCCATTCACCGTTCCCCGGGCTACGGAATCTGTAGGAACCCTTATACTTACTACCTGGTTGACACTAAAGGGTTGATTGGGGTGGGTGATGAGCTGGACCTGCTGGTATACCACCAAGGTACCGATGAATAAACTAATTGCAAGGGCAAATTGAACGACAACAATTCCCTTGCGTAGCGAGACGCCCTTTGACAGTATTTTCCGGTTTCCTTTTAAGACATCAATGGGGTGATATCCGGCTAGCACGAATGCCGGATATAATGACGCTAGAAATGTGGTTAATATAAAAGTGGTTACCAAGAACACCGTGTGATCGCGCCAATGGAGCGACAGCTCGGTAAGGAGCAGTTGGTTGACATACGGAATCGCCAGTAACACAAGGCCGATCGCTGCAACCCACGCTAGCCCAATAAGCAAAAAAGATTCGATGACAAACTGCCGCACCAATTGCAGCGGGCGGGCACCACTGACCTTCCTAACGCCTACCTCTTTGCCTCTTTCAGACGCCTTAGCAGTAGATAGATTGATGTAATTTAAGAGGGCAATGATCAGAATAAATAAGGCAAGCAGCGAAAATACATAGTTGAATTGCTTATTGCCCTTAGGGGTGTCCATCAGTTTGCCCTGACTGAAGTGCACGTCGGCCAATGCTTCGATCGAGAAGCTGACGTGATAACCGGAGGCACCTCCGGCATCGAGCTCGGGCTGTATGTACTGGCTGGCTAGCGGCTGTATTTTTCGTTCAAAATCCGGAAGCGCTATTTTTTGTTTGAAACATACGAACGTATACACGGGAAAATCGTCTTCCATCCATGAAGTAGCTTCAGAGAAATTGGCAGATAACAATCCTTCAATCTGAATATTCGAATTAGGCGGTTGGTCGGCCACCACCGCGGTAACCCGTAGCGATTGTTGTCCGGAGACAAGGGTTTTTCCGACAGCGTCTTCAGGAGTGCCGAAATACTTTCTTGCCATATGTTCGGTCAGCACCACAGAGTTCGGGCCGGTTAATGCGTTGGTCTCGACGCCGGCAATGATTGGGAGCGAAAAGACCGAAAAGATGCTTTGATCCGCCTTATAAAAATCCGATTCACTGATTAGGTCATTTTTATAACGAACGGTGATCGGAGCTGATTCCAAGCGGACCGCGGCTTCCACTTCGGGATATTTCTGTATTAATGCATCAGCGAGGGGATAAGGAGCCGTGGCAAGGGAGAGATCATCCGACTCTGGCGTATGCAGCGTCGTTGTGATGCGAGCTATTCTATCGCGGTGTTCGTGGTGTTGGTCATAGGTCAGCTCGTAGCGGACAAACAGAAAAATCAGCACGCAAGCGGCTACACCGATAGCTAAACCAGCAATGTGGATAAATGAATATAACCGGTACTTGTTTAAGTTCCGCCAAGCGGTTTTGAAATAATTCGTTATCACGGCGGTTTACATTATTTTTTTCGCGCCCTGTTTTTCTTCGCCCATTGTGCAAACTCAATGCTGTCAATGACAACACAGTTATTGAGCCAAATAATTAAGTTGTTGTTTGTTAGTTGTTTATGTTATGATGTGCATGTGAAAGTGTTCGATATCGAACATCGGTTGTTCTATACCGAACAGTAGGTTGATTTCACTTGTCTCTATAAAAATACATCCGCCTGTAAGAAGAAGTTTGATCCACGGTCGGATCGCCTTTTTCGAAAACTTCCTGTACATCGTTGATAAGCAGTTGCGCGGTCTCGACACTGCCGTCGTGAATCATCGGCATGCGATAGGCACCGATCATCGGATCCCGTATTACTGATATAACTACAAGGCCCGGAGGTATGGATGCTTTGCTCATCGTGCAGTAGGTGAGCTGTTTGCCGATATCAAAACGCGGCAGCTCACGGACGCTTACCCATTCATATTCATCCGGCCACCCGTGTCCGGTATGGATAAATTCGGTGACGAGGTGTAAAACTACTTCATTTCTTGAGGGCCGTCCGCTCATAATCCCAGGAGACCATTTCTTTTCCTGCTGCGCAAAAGTCTGAAACAGCACTTTAGAAACACCTGTATCCAACGAGATGAGCGAACCGTCCCGTTCCACCATAAATCTGAATGTTGATAGGCTCGCTATGGTGTCGGTATCGATCAACCCCATTTCTCCCTGATTTCTTAGGAAATCATGAAAACGCCGGGAAAAACTTTTCATGCCACCTTTTGGATTCAGCATAATAGACAGGGCGCCGAATACCCTATTGTCCTTGTTGAGGGGATAGACTTCGACAACTGCACGATCTGTATATCGGTCAAAATAGACGATGCCGGTGTACACGGTGGTGCCGGTTGAAGTGTGTAATTTACCGATTTTTTGCTGAACAGTTTCTATCAGGGTGGGTTCGATCAGTTGCTCGATTCTGCCAGTCAGCTTGTAATTATTGCCTAGAGAATCGCGTTTGAGTTCAAACTCAGCCATTATGTCGCGGATAGTTGTTCCGGAAAAGTGGGATTCCAACAGGCTTTTGAGTTCCAGGAAAGAATCAAGCGCTTTAGACTGCGCCGCCGTTTCAGCAACTAGGCAGCAGATTACCAGCATTACGGCGAAACTTTTCATGCGCGATTCTCATTGGTTCGAAAGCAAATTTACAGAAACGGTATGAATTTTCCATACTCATAAGTACATTGGCAATCTTGGAGGCACTGGGCAACACGAGCAAAGGAACATTTTCAAAAGCCGCCCGCCTTTTATGCAAAGGGCGGGCGGCTTTTTATCATAAGGCGGGCGGCTTTTGATCGAAAGCCGCCCGGCTTTTCAACAAATCACTTGGGTTACTTTTTTGAAAAGGTCGTATCTGACAGTTTTTTGGTAAGCGCTTTTCCGGACCTGAAATAGACCTTACACCCTTTAATGCTGTCGCTGTTCACCTCTTTAGGTGTGGCTTTGGATTCAGCTTCCAGGGATAAGTAGAAGGATCCGAAATCACCCAATTTGACAATATGTCCATCGCTCAACGCATGGCTGATTGCATGCGTGAGGCCCTCGATCACCGCAACGATATCAGCTGCGTTGAGTGTAGATGCGTGAGATAAGTCATCACTGATGTCGCGGATGTCCATATGCCCGCGACTTTTGGGCTGAGCGATGTATCGGGGTTTCTCCGGATCTTTAAAATTGTGTTGCTTGATGGTGATGTATTTAACAGACATAGGTCAATTTATTTTAGTTATTTCTAAGGTAGGCAATCTTTAGGAATATTTTACTTTTTATTCGCTATACACCTGTTGTCTGTTCCTCGGGATTAGCGGAGTCTTTCTTAATTCCCAATTTCATCAATACCGGTACAAAAAACGATCCGATACCGATAAGGCCAATCACGCTGCCCAGTATGACAAACGTGAGACTGATGCCGATCGTATCGGCCAGGAATCCAGTGCTCAACAGCCCGACCATCGATGGAAGCAGCGCAATGCTGAAATACATCGAAAATACCCGTCCAAGCATGGCCGGATTTATCCGCTCTTGTAAGACGGTCGTAAAGGAAGCATTGTAGATGGAGGCGGCGATGCCGCCCAGGACAGTGAGCGCCACAAAAAGAATAAATCCGGAAGGGGGTAACAAGCCAGACGCTGCCAGACTGATACCCAGCAGCAAATGCATGGTGTTGATGATCATGATTTTATTTAATGTAGGTTTGAATATACCCAGCACGCCGCCGCCAACCAGCATGCCAATACCCCAGACTACTTCGATGAGACTCATTTCAAATTTCCCCCCTTCGAAATGCTGCAACGTCAACAGCGGAAACAATACGGCAACCGGCATGATGCAAAATGTGGCCAGAATGGAAAACCCGAAGAGCCAGGATATCCCCCGATTTGAGGTAACGGCCGTAATGCCCAACTTCAGGTCATGTAACACTTCTTTGATTCCCGTCCGCTGTTCTGTTGTGCTCTTTTCAGGATTGGGAATATGCACCAACAACAACGATGAGATCGCCACGATCGCCCCACCAATATCCAATAACAGGACATAACCGATGTCCATCAAGCCGATAGCAAAAGCCCCCAATGCCGGGCCACCAATGCTGGAGACCGACTGAATGACCTGGTTGACCCCACCAATACGAAGCAGCTCGGATTCCGGAGCCAGAAGGGGTACGGATGCCTGCATCGCAGGCATGTGAAAAGCCGATCCCACCGACCGCAGCGCCAACAGGATGTAGATAAACGTCAATTCGGAATATCCCAAATAGAAAAGTACAGACAGAATCAATGTACAGACGGCGATGAACCCGTCGGCGGCAATCATAGTCCGTTTGCGGTCCCAGCGGTCGATAAAAACACCGGCAAAAGGCCCAATAATGGTTTGAGGCAGGAATGCGGCAATCGCCGCAAAAGCTAAGACTTCAGCAGATCCTGTTTCTAAACTAAGCCAAATGATGATGGCAAAATTGACTGCCGAACTGGTTAATAAAGATATGAATTGGCCACTCCAGATGATGGCAAAAGTTCGTTTCCACGTTGGTGTCATGGTATCAATGATTCATTTCTACCTTCCTTGGCAGGCGAAAGAGCGATTCCACAGAAAGGTAAATAATTAAAACTAAGAGGTGAAAAAACAACGAATTGTTTCAGGGAAAAACCTGAAAAAGGAAAACGCCAACGGTCTTGCTGCCGATGGCCTCAAGCCCTGTCCCGATAATACACGGCTATTTGGATGCTGTATGCCAGTTTCATTGGGTTAAATCTTGTGAGCACGAATATACGGCAATTAATCTTAATTTTGCTTTGTAATCTTTTCATAAAAGGTTGATAGCTGCTAAAATAGCTTATAATGAATGGCTTACAAATCGATGTTGGATACACTTTTTATCACCAAAATATCTATTCGTATTAGGTTATTGATAACGCACAGTCCTTCTATTGACGGTCGGTAAAGATCACCAGGGCTTTGCAATGAAATGCCCCGCCTTTGAAATTACCCTCATTCGGTGAGTATTAGAAGACTCCAATACGGTAAAGACGTATCAGGAAAGACGTATCAGGCCGTCGCGACCTGGAATTTAAAGCGAAGAATCAACGGTTCTAATCGTTTTGCCTACTTTTGTCTCTTTATTTAGTTTTTAAAAAAATAGTACCACATGAACAAAAAGCTTTTGACAATGGTGGCATTTGCAATCGCCGCCGTAACCGCCACAGCCCAGCAGCCTCATGCGATCAACCTGGATTTTATGGATACCTCGGTGCGAGCCCAAGACGATTTTTATAATTACGTAAATGGGAATTGGATGAAAACCGTAGAGATCCCTTCTGACCAGTCGCGCTGGGGAAGTTTCAATGAACTGGCCGAAAATACCAATGAGGCTACATTGAAAATTCTGAAAGAATCGTTAAAACAAACCTATCCGAAAGGATCGGATGGACAGAAGATATCAGATTTGTACCGCAGCTATACCGATTTCGAAGCTCGGGACAAGGCTGGTATTAATCCTATTAAGCCATTTCTCAGTGAGGTGGATGCCATACGGGATTTTAATGATTTATATCGGTATCTCGTGAAGATGACCCCGATAGGGGGGAATCCACTTTTCAGCGTCGGCGTATCGGCCCACATGAAAAACAGCAATGTTAATGCGGTTTATCTGGGAGCAGCAGACCTGGGATTGGGTCGGGCCTATTATCAGGAAGATGATGAGGCCAATGCAAAGACATTGGCAAACTATCAGGACTATATCAATATCCTGCTTCCCAAGGCGGGGCAACGAACACGTGACTTGAAAGGCCCCAAAATTGTTGCATTCGAGAAGGAGTTGGCCAGCCATATGCTTACAGTGGAAGAGGTACGCAATGCCTCCCTGCGCTACAATCCGGTAGCAGTAGCCGATCTGAAAAACCTGGTGAAGCATATCGACCTCGCCCAATGCCTTATGGACCTCGGATTCAAGGCTGATACAGTCATTATCAAGGAACTGAAGTATTATGAGGAACTGGACAAGGTGCTGAAACCTGAAAATCTGGAAATGATCAAGGAGTTTCTTCGTTACAAGATTGTGGAGGATGCGGCGACGAGCCTGACCAGTGAGTTGGATCAAATCAGTTTTGATTTTTGGGGAAAGACCCTACGGGGACAACAGGAACAGAAATCGCTGGATAAGCGTGGTCTGCAATTTGTGAACAGCGTAGCCGGCGAATTATTGGGGAAATTATATGTTGCCGAATATTTCCCGGCGGAGGCGAAAGCCGCCGCAGAAGAATTGGTTTCCTACCTCCAAAAATCTTTTGCACATCGAATCGGACAACTTCAGTGGATGTCGGCCGAAACCAAGGAAAGGGCTTTGGAAAAATTGAGTAAGTTTAACGTTAAAATCGGATACCCGGATCATTGGAAAGACTATTCAAAACTCGAAGTTGGAACATCGCTGTTTGAGAATGTATTAAACTACTATCGGTGGGAGTTTGAAAAAGAACTCGCTGAGCAGGACAAACCGGTTGACAAAACCAAATGGGAAATGACCCCCCAAACGGTCAATGCTTATTACAATCCGCCCTATAACGAGATTGTCTTCCCAGCAGCGATTTTGCAACCCCCCTTTTACAACTACAAAGCTGATCCTGCTGTCAATTTTGGTGGTATTGGTGCGGTTATTGGTCACGAATTGTCACATGGGTTTGACGACAGCGGGTCACAGTATGATGGAGATGGGAATCTGAACAACTGGTGGACCGAAGGTGATAAAACGGAGTTTGAAGCAGCCACCGCAGCATTGGCAGCTCAGTTTGAAGGGTATGAACCTGTGCCGGGTGTGTTTGTGAATGGCCGGTTTACCCTGGGAGAAAACATTGGCGATTTGGGTGGCGTAGCCGTGGCTTACAATGCACTCCAAATGTATTTGGAAGAGAAAGGAGATCCTGGAAAAATTGATGGCTTTACGCAGCAGCAACGGTTCTTCCTTTCTTGGGCGACTGTTTGGCGCACCAAAACTACCGAAGCATTTGTGGTCAATCAAGTGAAAACCGATCCACATTCGCCCGCCCAATATCGGGCTATCGGTCCGCTTGTGAATATGGATGCATTTTATGAAGCATTTAATATCAAAGAGGGAGACCAATTGTTCGTGCCGAAGGGTAAGCGGATCGTGATTTGGTAATGGATCCGGTTAAAAAAATAGAAATGGCCAGCCACTTGGGCTGGCCATTTCTATTTTTAATTGCTTATAAGACCGAGGCCCACATCGGCTTCGCCTTTACTATTTCAATATGTATCGGGCAGTTGGGAGAATGCGCGCCTGGCAGATAGCCCGTGCTCATCAAGAATTCGTTGACAATTTCTCCACCCGTGAATTTGAAGGTCTTTTTGAATAATTTCATCCATTCGGGTAGCGTTTTGGGATGATGGTGTTCCAGCCATTTTTCAAACGATCCGTATTCCTTTTTCAGTTCAACGATCGCTTTCGCATTTTCGATAGCCGCATTGATTTTGAGTCGGTTGCGGATAATGCCTGCGTCGGCTAACAGCCGTTCACGGTCCGATTCCGTATATGCCGCAACTTTCGTAACATTGAAATTGTCGTACGCATTCCGGAAGGCTTCCTCCTTGCGTAGGATCGTTTCCCAACTGAGTCCGGCCTGGTTGATTTCCATGATGAGTCTTCCGAACAATTCGTTATCATCGTGGATCGGAAAGCCATAGTGGTTGTCGTGGTAATTTTTGTGCAGCGCCCGGCGTGCGTCGGGCTGCATGGTCGGAATGTAATCGCAATAGGACATCGTTGTAGCGTGTTGGATATGGATGCGAATTTAAGCAAAAAATTTTAGCATAATCTGGCGGTCCTGTTTTTTACATTATTTTTATATAAGTTTAAGCCATGGATACATGGACGTCGTTAATACAAGGAGCCTTTAGCGATCTTTCGGTTCCACAACGTTGGGCCGATCTGGGATGCGGGAAAGGTACTTTTACCTATGCGCTTGGCGAGTTGCTGCCCTCGGGTAGCACGGTATATGCCGTAGACACTGCGCCACAGATCTTGAGCGAAAGAGTAGGCGGCGTGCGTGTTTCATTCCACCAGGCGGATTTCGAACATGACCCATTGCCCTCCGGCGACTTGGATGGCGTCTTGCTGGCGAATGCCATTCATTACGTACAGGACAAGGAAAGCCTGATCCGCAAATTATCCCATTATTGCAAGCCCTCTCATGTATTCCTTATTGTTGAGTATGATCGATTAACAGCCAATCCTTGGGTGCCATATCCCGTCGACTTTACAACGCTGACCAACCTGTTCGAACGCGCGGGTTATCATCGTATCGTACGGTTGGGCGAGCGGAGATCGCGGTACGGCGGAACAATATACGCGGCATCAATAAAAAAAACGCCCGCCATCACGTCAAGGTAATTGTTCGTCCGATATGGATCTGCTGCAAAAAATAGTCGTCATGGCAGACCGCAATCAGTGTTCCCCGGTATTCGTTGATGGCCACCGTCAAAATTTCGACATTTTGGATATCCAAGTTGTTCGTGGGCTCATCCAACACAATAATATCGGGCGATTGACTGCCGATTGTCAGGCAGCAGAGCATCAATCGCATTCGCTCCCCGCCGCTTAAGGCGTGACAGGGTTTACGCCATTCGTCTTTTGTAAACAGAAACCGGCTGAGCCTGACCTTGACTTCGTGTTCCTGCAATGCCGAAGTGTTGAATATTTGGGCTTGTTCGTAAACACTGAGGTCGTTATCAATGAGCGAATAGTCTTGATCTATATATACCGCACGATGGATAGCCCTGCGGATTGTTCCCGTTTGTGGTTCCAAGGTACCCAGTAATAGCTTCATCAACGTTGTCTTGCCGGAACCGTTTAATCCGCGGAGGGCAATCCGTTCGCCACTTGTGATCTGAAAAGTTAATTTTTCCTTCCAGAGTGGCTGGTCACCATATCCAAAATTGATGTTTACAGCTGAAAATAAGATTTTGCCCGTATGCAACACCGAATCATCAAAGCCGAATTTCATTTGGTCAATGCCGGGCAATTCTTTCCGAAGATCTTGCAGTTCCCTCGAAATTCTGCTGATTTTTTCCGTGTGGACTCCTTTTATCTTGGCGGTACTTTTTTCGGCGCCATCGCGCATGGTGTTCATCATAATACGGGCTACACCTGCTTTTTCCTGCTTCTTTTTTCCACGGGCATCCAACCGTTGTTGTCTTTCCTGTGTTTGACGCTCTTTTTCTTTCGCTTTTCGCAGCGCTTTTTCCTTGGCGGATAGGTCGTGATGCAAGGCTTGGTTTGCCAGTTGCTTTTGCTCGGCATAAAAGTCATAATTGCCCCCATAGGTGGTAATGCCCTGTCTGTCCAATTCGCAGACCGTATCCAACAGGTTCAATAGCGTCCGGTCGTGACTTACGATCATCAGTGTGCTGGATGTGGATTCAATAAAATCATATAACAGCCTTCTGCCTGCCGCATCCAGATGATTGCTGGGTTCATCCAGTAAGATAAGCCTTGGCTGATGGAGGGGAATTCCGGCGAGAAATACCTTGGTCTTTTGTCCGCCGCTCAGCGTTTTTAGCTGCTGGGATAAATCCAGATCGGCCAATAACCACTTGTCAAGGGTTTCGGCACAACGCTCCTCAACGGTCCAGTCGTCATCCAATATGCTGAGGTTGTTTTCGGTCACATTGCCCTCAAGGATCTCATGAAGCGCATTGATCTTTTCGGCGATACGCAATGCCTGCGCAATGGTCAGGTGATTATATTGCCCGAAAATCTGCGGTATGTAATAGGGTGGGGCATCAACGTGTAGGTGACCCGCCGCCGGTTGCAGTTCGCCTGCAATAATTTTCAGCAGGGTAGATTTCCCGGCGCCATTGTTGCCGATCAGTGCAATTTTTTCGGTTTTGTTTACCGATAAATGCACGTTGTGGAATAATAAATCTCTATTGGGGAGTAAATAAGCGATGCTTTCTAGTGTAATCATCATTTCTTTCTTTAGTGTGTGGATACCGTAGCGGACCGCTGTTTCATATGGGCGGGCTGATATTGCGCGAAAGAAATGAATATTACATAAAAAGCGTATTTGTTGAGAGCATGCAAATTTAACGATATTCTTTTATATCTAAAATAATTGCTGTTTATCTTTACGGACATATGAATAAGATTACCGAAACAGATATTTCATTTCTCAGGCAAGCGGTGGCACTTGCGGAAGAAGGAGTGAGGAATAGCCAAGGGGGACCATTTGGATGCCTCATAGTCAAAGACAATCAAATCATCGGCAAGGGTTGTAACCGGGTCACATCCAGTAATGATCCCACTGCCCACGCAGAAATTGTAGCCATCCGGGAAGCTTGTGCTTCTCTGGGTGATTTCCAGCTAAGCGGTTGCACCGTTTATACCTCGTGTGAACCTTGCCCGATGTGTTTGGGAGCGATCTATTGGGCGCGGCCTGAACGGGTGTGGTTTGCTACGACGCGTGACGATGCCGCGGCGGCAGGCTTTGATGATGCATTTATTTATGCAGAGCTCGCGGTGCCGATGAAAGATCGAAGCATCCCATTCGGGTTTTACCATCAGGAGGAATTCCTGACGCCTTTCCATGTGTGGGCCGGTAGTACGCGGAAAGAGGGTTATTAATCGGCATCACGAAGTTTGCTCCATTAGGTTGTAGCCAGCTCCTTAATATCCTGCACCTTGATGATCGTTTTCTGAACATCCTCCTTCGCCAAGCGAATCATCGCCAAGGCTACTTGTCGCAGCGTGCTTACGCTGTTTGGCGCCAGTAGTTTCAGTAGGGGATACATCCAGCTCATGTATTTGTATACCGGCAATAGGTGCACCTGTCCTGCGGTTGCTTTCATGAAAGCCGGACGAAAATTATATACGTTTCTGAAGGGCATCGCTGCCAATGTATTCTCTGTTTTACCCTTTACCCGGGCCCACATGCTTCGGCCTTTTTCCGAACTGTCGGTACCCGCACCGCTTACGTAGATAAATACTGCGTCGGGGCTTTGGGATAAGACGGCTTCCGCAAATCGGATGGTAGTGTCGAAGGTGATGCGCGTATATTCCGGTTCTTTCCGTCCAACGCTGCTGATGCCCGCGCAGAAGAAACAGGCGTCGAATCCTTTGAAATGCGTATTGTCGGGTTTCAAATCAAGGAACTCGGGCACGATATATTCATTTAGCTTGGGGTGGATATGGCCGCAGGGCTTGCGACTTACACTGAGCACTTCGTTGACCAGTGGGCTGGCAAGGCATTCCAAAAGTACGCCTTCACCCACCATTCCTGTGCTTCCTGTTAGGATAATCTTCATAGGGCATATTACAACGAAAATGCAAGTTACAAACATTCAACAGAATTTTACCGGTAATGCGCAAATTTGTAAGTCGGTCATCGACGGAATTAAAAATATATTACTACTATATTTGTTAAAATTATCTCAACTATGACAACAAAAGAAATAAGAGCATTTGGTACAGAGGCAGCGGAAGCCCCATTGAAATCACTGAATATCCGGCGGCGGGATGTAACGCCGCACGATGTGGAAATCGAAATCCTGTTCTGTGGCATTTGTCACTCTGATCTGCATATAGCACGAAACGAATGGCATAAGAGTGTCTATCCGGTCGTGCCGGGGCACGAAATCGTCGGAAGGGTGGCGCGCGTTGGTGACCACGTTTCGAAATTTAAGGTGGGTGATCTTGCCGCGGTGGGCTGCATGGTGGATTCCTGCCGTGAATGCGAATCGTGTAAGGACGGTTTGGAACAATACTGCGAAACGGGAAATACGCTGACTTACAACTCACCGGACAAGCACTTGAGTTCCCACACGTATGGAGGCTATTCCGAAAGCATTGTGGTGGATGAACATTTCGTACTCCGAGTGCCTGAAAGCCTCGATTTGGCCGCAGCCGCTCCCTTGCTTTGTGCAGGCGTTACGACCTATTCTCCGTTGAAGCACTGGGGCGTGGGACCGGGTGTGAAGGTAGGCGTCGTGGGCATCGGCGGACTGGGGCATATGGGTGTTAAACTGGCAAAGGCCATGGGCGCTCATGTTGTGGTTATCACCACATCGGCGTCCAAAACGGATGATGCCAAGCGATTGGGTGCCCACGAAGTGGTCTTGTCGACCGATGCGAAGCAAATGCGGGAACACGCGAGTAGCTTGGATTTTATTTTGGATTGCGTATCCGCCAGTCACGATATCAACGCCTACCTCGGATTGCTAAAAAGGGATGGCACACTGGCTTTGGTGGGAGCTCCGGAACACCCACTCCCGGTAGCGGCATTCAGCTTGATCTCTTCACGGAAAAGTCTCGCGGGATCAACCATTGGCAGTATCGCGGAGACGCAGGAAATGCTGGATTTCTGTGCACAGCATAACATTACGGCAGATATTGAGCTGATCCATATTCGGGACGTAAATAAAGCGTATGAACGGCTGTTGAAAGGTGATGTACACTATCGCTTCGTCATTGATATGGCTTCATTGAAAAATTAAAAGAAGCCGACATGATACGATGTGCAATTAGATTGCTATTGCTCCTTTCCGGAATACTGCTGGGCGGGACGGCCGTGGAGGCGCAGGAACGACCCAATGTCATTTTCATCTTGGCTGACGACATGGGGTACGGGGATTTGGCGTGTTATGGAAATCCGGTTATTGAGACCCCATTTCTTGATGAGATGGCTTCGAAGGGTGTCAGGGCAACCAACTTTGTCTTGGCCGCCCCGACGTGTTCTCCGTCGCGGGCCGCGTTACTGACCGGCCGCTATCCAACCCGGTATCCGGTACCCCATCCATTGAGCCCGGGGTCTAATCTCGGATTGCCGGCTTCTGAAGTAACCATCGCTCAACTGTTGCAGGCTGGAGGATATCATACCCAGATGATCGGTAAATGGCATCTGGGTGATCAGCCGGACAACTTGCCTCGGAAGCATGGTTTCGATCATTACTATGGGTTGTTGTATAGCCACGATTATCGTACGCCTTATGTGAAAACCGATACGACCATCAAGCTGTATCGCGATGAAATACCAGAAGTATACCATCCCGACGACAGCCTGATTACACCGCTGTACAACCAGGAGGCAATTACTTATATCCGGCAGCAGCGCAAGGGGCAGCCTTTCTTTTTATACCTAGCTTACAATATGCCTCATTTGCCGGTGTATTTTGCGGCACACAAAGCCGGCTACGACGAACATGCCGGTGGTGAACTTGGCGCCGTGATTGGGGAGATGGACGCCGGAATCCGGCAGATATGGGAGGCACTGGAACAGCAGGGGTTGGCCGACAATACGATTTTTGTATTTACCAGTGATAATGGACCATGGACCAATTATCCCGAACGCATGGCAGGTGATGGGGAGACCCGTGCTAACCACCCCGGCTATACGGGTATCTTTCGCGGGAGTAAGGCAACGACCTATGAAGGCGGGGTGAGGGTTCCATTCATCCTGTACTGGAAGGGAAATGCACCAGCGAAGACATTGAAATCGCTCGTCAGCGGTGTAGATGTTTTGCCAACGCTGGTACGATGGTGTGGCGTGAAACTTCCCCAGGGGGTTGTAATTGACGGACAGGACGTCGGACTCTTGTTCACGGAACAAGAGGTTTCCATGCACCATAAACCCATTTATTATGTACACAATGGGGTACCCGAAGTAGTGCGTGACGGCGACTGGAAATTGCGACGCACAACCGCAGAAAAACAGGAAACGATTGAATTGTTTAATCTGGCCGTGGACCCCGCAGAGCGCGTGAACCTGAAAGATGAGTATCCGGAGCGCTACCAACGTTTGCTGGACTTGCTCGATCGTTATCCCGATGGGGCCAACGATGTCAGCGTTCCTTCAGCCCGTTAGTTCCTCCATCTTTGTCAGACAGTCCGATCTTCACTGCCGCTGGGTTGCTGCTGCTAGGGGCAAGGCGGTATCAGAGCCCGATTTTAAAGTCATGAAACGCCGCAATGTTGACTTCAAGCGAAATACGGTGATGACCGATCCGCTGCGGCAGGAGTGTTTGTGAATAGATATGATAGCCGTAATAAAGGCGGATCACCGAGCTCGCGGTGATACCGAATTTCGGTGTGAAGCGGATGCCGCCATCAGAAAAGTCGGTAGCCCACCCAATGTCTGCACCGCCGCCTAACGTAAGTTCGCCCGATGGTGGGACCGGAATCCCCACATCTATATTCATTTTGGGAACGAGCATAAACCGCTTCGCGAAAATAGCATCCGTTCCAATGGAAACATCGAAAAAACTCGCGTTATTTCGCCCGAAAAGTAGGTTGTAAGCACCCAATCCAAGATCAATGCCCAACGCCTTTTGATAAGATACGCCAAGTCGATTCAAGGGCATGAATCCCGATGTCTCTTGGCCATTCGCAACAGACGGTGGTAGGGCCACGAGAAAAAACAAGATAAGTTTAAGTAAGGCACCGATCGCCGCCTTCGTACGAACGACCGGTACCTTAACCTTATTCTGTGAACAGCCTTTGCGCATTTCACAAAAATACGGGTGTCCTTCGCGTACAAAATAGCGGAAATCAGGGGTTTTTACTGTATGCTGCACTGATTTAGGAAAATATGGCGATTTTTGTTGCCAGAATTTACAGATTATGACATCCATTTTCATCACAGACGACCATCCGCTCGTATTGGAAGGGCTGAAAAATATACTGACTGAGACGGATACCCTGCAGGTTTCAGGATGTTTTGCCAATGCTGCGACAATGGTTGAAGCAATAAAAACCACATCTCCGGATGTACTCTTATTGGATATTAACCTGCCCGACGCCAATGGGATTGAACTGGTACAGAAAGTGAAATCCTTGTCGCCCAGTACCCGTATTATCGCACTCAGTGTACATAATGAATATGCAGTAATCAACAGCATGTTCCACGAAGGGGCCGATGGCTATATCCAAAAAAACGCGTTGGGCGATGAGATCATCGAAGGGATTAAAACCGTGTTGGAAGGTAGACGTTTTTGCTGCTCACAGTCTGCCGAGATCATGCGCCAGAAGGCCAAAGATGGGCTGCAAAATGTGCCGAAAGTGACGCGAAGAGAAAAGGAAATCCTGCAGCAGGCGGCTAGGGGGTTGACCACTCAGCAGATTGCCGACATTCTGTTCATCAGTCCGCATACCGTGGAAAGTCATCGTAAAAATCTCATGGAGAAATTCGAAGTAAAAAACCTAGCCTCCGCCATTAAGCTGGCTATGGAATACGGGCTTATCCGTGAATAATTGGATTTATCCCACGTTTTTCAATGAATCGTCGGTGGCAAAAAGGGGACACTCGACGGTAAACGTCGTGCCTACGCCTATATCGGAACGGGTTTCCAGGGTTCCATGGAGTAAGCCGATCCGCATGGTTACATTGCGAAGGCCAGCACCTGCATATGGTTTTGCAGTATCAAAGCCCACCCCGTCGTCTTCCACCGTTAGCGTAATGGCGGAATCGGTTTGTTGTAGTTGCACGAGTATTTCGTTTGGACGTGCGTGTTTTACGCTGTTATTTACCAATTCTTGAATGATTCGATAGAGTAGCAGCTGTCGGGACTGTGGCATCGTGTTTTCATAGCGGAAGGCCTGGAAGAAAATGGGGCATCCGGCTCGTTTCAGTTTGTCGCAATATTCCCGTAATGCTTCCGCAAGACCATAGTTAACCAACATGGAAGGCATCATGCTGTGCGCAATTCCACGGAGTTCTTCCACAGCGTCATCTAAATTGTTGACGACAACCGCGAGACCTTTTCGTTGTGAAATGTCAGCGGGCATAGCCGAAAAAATCCGTGATAAATCCATTTTTATGCTGGAGAGTATTCCCCCTAGACCATCGTGCAGGTCGCGCGCCAGGCGCTCGCGCTCTTTCTCTTGTCCCTCCAAAAGAGCGGATAGTAGGGAATTCCGGTGTGCCTGTTTGATCCGTTCTACGTCGATGCTGTGTATGTGCTGTTGTTGTATCAACAATTTCCGTTTGTTTCGGTATAATAGAAATACGAGAACACAGCAAACAAACAAGGGTATCGTAATGCCTGTTAGCAATCCAATGTATAAGCGGTTTCGCTCAAGCGCGAAGTCTTTTTGCTGGTTCTCCCGCTGCAGCACCAGTAGTTTGTTCTCGGCTTCCGCGAGGTTGTACTTTTCCTCCATTTCATGGAGGTTTGCGGTCACCTCATTGTAGTGCAGACTATCGGAAAGTTCAATATAGGCGTTTAGGTACCGGTAAGCGGCATCTGGTTTTTTGAGGCGGTATTCCATGCGTGACAATGCACGGAGCGCCTTCAACTGGTAGGTGCCTATTTGATTCGTCCGGCCGATGTTCAGCAGTTCGTCTAACAACGGACGTGTCTTTGCAAATTCCCCCTGCTGTTCGTACAATTCGGAAAGGTGCAGCAAAATATCGCTGGTGGTGTAGGTGTCGTTATATTGCCGGGCGATGGGCAAGCCTCGTTGAAAGGACTGCTCGGCAGCGGGTAGGTCGCCCATTGATAACTGATAACGCCCCCGCATGCTGTAATAATCAGCCCATGCCCGATGCTGCTTATCGACATGCTGCAGGTGATTGAATGCACTGTCGAGGTTTGCTATTCCTACTTCCTTTGAAAGCGTATCCATATTCAGGGCATTCATAGCGAGCAAGATGTAGACATCGGCAATTTCCTCATGGCCTTCGGGCACTAGACGCTTATATTGCTGGACGCTTTCGTGAAAATAGTGACTGGATTTGCGGTATTGCTTTTGGTTGCTGAACAAGATGGCAATATTCGTGTTTACCAGTGCCAGCGATTCGGTGTCTGCTAAATGGGAAAGTAGGGGGAGGGCATCCAGGTAACCCTGCAGGGCTTCTTCAATGTGGTTCCGTTGCCAAAAAATATTGGCCGTATTGATCTGGCTTTTTGCCAGCAGGATACGGGCCTGTCGAGAGGTATCTTGTTCCACCATTTTCTGCGCAATCTGATTGTACCGTTGGGCTTCTTCCGTACGATAATGGTCGTAGTGCCAAGATCCGATATTTAAATAGGTCTTAGCTTCGCTGAGCGGGTCACGACTCTCGCGCGATAAAGCCAGCACTTTTTTCCATAAAGACGTTGCACGGGCAGAATCTTCATGCGGTACGCGCCTTGCCATTTCGGTCAGTAAGTTAATTTTCGCCGAATCTGTCTTTGCCGCCTGCAGTTCCAGTAATAAGCTATCAATGGATACCGACATCGCTTTTACTCCGTGTGCTACAAGGAAGCACATTGAGACGATCATGGTTATCCATCGGTAGGTAATGCGCATCTTCATTTGACTGCTTATTGTTTTCGGTTACAAAATAACTAATTATTTGAATAGCAGGAATAAAGGTTTCCTATCTATGAAAAATTTAGCTGAAATCAGGGAGTAATAAATTTCTCGTATCTTTGACGTTGGCTTTAGGGGTATTCTGAAAAGAATTGAGAGAGACCCTTCGAACCTGATCCGGTTTATACCGGCGTAGGGAAAAGTTAATTATCATTCCTCTTGAAGGAACCAGCTTTAGCCATCAAAATTTCTTGGAACTTATTGAGCAGCGCGATATGAATACGAAAAACTATCGTTATCCTTCGGTGCTGACCATTGCTGGATTTGACGGCAGCGGCGGCGCTGGTATACAGGCAGATATAAAAACGATCTCGGCGTTGGGATGCTATGCCACTTCGGCACTGACTGCCTTACCCATACAGAATACGCAGGGGGTGCAGGCTATTTATCCGATTCCCGATCAAGTAGTGAGGAAACAGATCGAAGCCATTCTCGACGATATTTTTCCCGATGCGATCAAAATCGGGATGGTGCATACCGGTGAGCTTGTGGATACTCTTGTGAATACCCTGGCACAGTATCCGGTTGTGCCCGTAGTGTTTGATCCCGTGATGGTTGCCACCAGTGGCGACAGACTGATCGAGGAGAAGACAATCACGACGATCGTCGACCGAATGTTCCCCTTAGCAACCCTGATTACCCCGAATATGGACGAAGCGGCCCTTCTTGCAGAAATGCCGGTGCGCACATTGGACGACATGTATCATGCGGGAGAAAAAATCCGCAAACTCGGATGTCGCTCGGTATTACTGAAAGGAGGCCACCTGGATTCGCCATGCCTCACTTCCCTGTATTTTGACGCAGCAGGAGACGTACATCGGTTTGGCTTTGATAAATTGGAGACGAACAATACCCACGGTTCAGGATGTACTTTGTCATCGGCAATAGCAAGTCATATTGCCCTGGGTGATAGTTTATTGGAATCATTACATAAAGGACAGCAATACGTGTACCAGGCTATCCTACATGGGCAGGATGCATATATTGGTAAAGGTAACGGTCCGTTGAACCACTTTTTCAATCCAAAGCAACTTAGCAAATACGACCTCGTCTGACACTTGCGTTCTGACCAAAATACCCTACATTTGGCGTCATGTATAACATGAAAAACTTACTTCTTTTATTTTGCTTATTCGGGGTTTCGGTATCGGCTTCGTGGGCACAGCGCTATCAATACACCGTGGATTTGACGCAGCTTCAGGATGATAAATTTAATGTATCGCTTCTGGCACCCCAGGTGACGGAGGGCAAGGTAATCTTTGCCTTGCCAAAGATTATTCCGGGTACTTACGCGATCAGTGATTATGGTGCGTTCACCTCCAACGTGGTGGCGACCGACCGGAAGGGGAGACGCCTGCCGGTGAAGCAGCTAAATACCAATCAGTGGGAAATCGGCAGCGCAAAGAAGCTCTATAAAATCAGTTACGAGGTGGAGGATATTTTTGATACCGACAAAGAACATGAGATCTACCCGATGGCGGCAACCAATATCGAAGACAAGAATATTGTCGTCCATACACCTGGTATTTTTGGGTACGTTGAAGGGCAAAATAAACTGCCCATTGAGCTGACCTTTGAGAAACCGGCTGGTTTCTATGGCTCGTCGGCCAAGCTTCCGGTGGAAAGTACGGCCACCCGCGATGTTTTTCACATGGAGAGTTTGGATGATCTTTACGACACACCCATCATGTATGGTGTTCCCGATACGACAACGGTGCATGTCGGTAATTGTGAGGTGTTGGTATCCGTTTATTCGCCGAATAAGTTGATTCAATCGCAGGAAATAGCCAGCTGGCTGACCGACCTCCTCCACGGAGCTAGAAAATACCTGGGCGGCAAGCTGCCTGCAGATCGCTATGCATTCCTTTATTATTTTAAGGATATGAAAATCAAGCAATCCTTTCCGGTGGGATTGGGTGGCGCATTGGAGCATACGACTTCGTCTTTTTATTACATTCCTGAAATGCCATCGGATGTGTTGAAAAACATGATTGTTGATGTCTCTTCACATGAGTTTTTCCACATCATCACACCGCTTACCATTGCTTCAAGAGAAGTCAAAGAGTTTAACTACGACACTGCGGTTTTATCCAAACACTTGTGGTTGTACGAAGGTACGACCGAATATACAGCCCATCATGTGCAGGTACAAAGCGGCATTAATACACCTGAACAATTCTTGGATAAGCTTGCGGAAAAAATCACGGATTCACGTGAGAACTACGATGACACATTGGCGTTTACGCAGTTAAGTAAATATGCGGCGTCTACTTATGCCGATGAATATGGGAATGTATACCAAAAAGGGGCGCTGATTGGCGCCTGTCTGGATATCTATTTACTGCATCTGTCCGAAGGGGGGTATGGATTGAAGGATCTGACCCATGACCTTGGGATTCGTTATGGAAAAGATCGTTTTTTTGAAGACGATGAACTTTTCGACGAAATTGCGAAATTAAGCTATCCGGAAGCCAAGGAATTTCTTGTAACCTATACACAGGGGAATACCCCCATCCCTTATGAGGATTACTTCGGATTGGTAGGGGTACGCTATCAGCCTGGCGGTACCACGAAGTTGACTATGGACGAGTCGGCTACACCGGAGGCAAAAAGGCTTAGAGCCATATGGTTAACAGGTAATGAGCCCTGTGACTAGCTAGCGTTACCGGATTTCCCAGGTTTTAATGAAGGTGTTTTTCAAAAAATGCTTTCATATCATTCCACGAGGCCGTGTCCGCTTCTGCATTGTAGGCGATGGGGATATTAAATTTTTCACCCATTTCAGTAGCTTTTGAATTGGTAAATGCATGGGTGGCGCCTGGATATTCCTTGAATACATAATCCGCTCCGATATCATCTAATTCTGCTCTGAACGCCTTCACTTCACTTTCGGGAACATTGACATCTTCGGCACCGTGGCAAATGAGGATCGGTGTTTTGAGCAATTTTTTGTCAGCCGGCACACCTTTGAGTCCGCCATGGAAACTTACAGCTGCCTGCAACGGATCGCCTAACTTAACCGCATTCAACACCATTGATCCCCCGAAGCAATATCCGATAGCGGCAATTCGGTTGGTGTCTACTTCGGGAAGTGCCTTAAGCTTAGCTAGGGCGGCATCGAAACGCTGTTTAGCTGCCCGGGGGTCCTGATAGTTGGGACCAGCCAATGCCATAGCAGCTTCCGGATTGTTGGCGGTTCTACCTTGCCCATACATATCCACAGCAAAGGCTACATACCCCAGATCGGCCAACTCGCGGGTCCTGCGTTTGATGTAATCGTTGAGCCCCCACCATTCGTGCACGATCAGCACAGCTGGTTTTTTTACCGTGTCTTCGCAAAATGCTACATAGCCGACCATGGTGTCGCCAAGGGCTTGATAGTTTATGGATTGGGCCACCACGGAGTCTGTAAGATTCAGTTTTTGTGTTGTCGCCATGGAATCACGATTTGTTGTACCGCCGCATCCGAAAGCCAAAAATGCTGCCGATAGCAAGGTTACTGTTGTTATTTTCATTGATTAGACTTTTAATAATTCAAAGATAAAACAATCTTACAATGATAAGGTTTCCCGATATTCGTTACATTTGAGTCTGACTACTGAAGAAACCGTAAGATGAAAAAAAAACTTGCCGTTGGTTTTGCCGTTACGGGATGGCTTGCCGTCATCATGCAGTACGTACTTATGCTTGAAAACAGCGTAATTTCTGCAGGAGAGGCCACGATCCGTTTTTTGAGTTTTTTTACGATATTAACGAATATTCTGGTTGCTGTCTACTTTAGTTTTCAAGTTTTTGGAGCGAAGCATCCAAGATTATTCGTCCATAAGCCGGGAACATTAACAGCCCTGACGGTTTACATCACCGTGGTTGGTCTTGGTTATCAGGTATTACTAAGGCATCTTTGGAGCCCCACCGGTTTGCAATGGCTTGTGGATGAACTGCTGCATTCCGTGATTCCCGTCTTGGTGATCCTATATTGGTATCTCTATGAACATACCGCCGCCGTATATTTCCAACGCATATTCACGTGGCTCCTGTATCCATTCATTTACTTGATATACATATTGCTCAGGGGCAACATTTCAGGTTTTTATCCATATCCATTTGTTAACGTCGCCAATCTTGGACTGACTCAAGTAGTCATCAATTCGTTTTTGTTTGCCTTAGTTTTTGTGTTGGTTTCTTGTGTATTTATCGGTCTGGGCCGGAATATCCGACGGAAGGAGTAGCAGCAAAATAATCTTTTTACGAGTGTTGAGGTTCTCTGCCGAATGCTTTCCGCAATTCGTCCTTCGCGCGCTCCAGTACATCCTTTTGTTTTTTATCCAGATTTTTTCCGGCGCGGTTGAGGTAAAATGTCAACATGGACATGGCCGATCGGAACGGAGTGGATTTTTTGCGATCGCTTCGTTCGGCCGATCGTTTCAACGATTGTGCAATTTTTTTCGGGTCTTTCGCTTCAAAAATATTTTCTTCCAGATCCAACGCGTCACTTTTTTTAGTCACCCTGGCAGACCACTTTCTGCCCGTACTGGTTTTCTTCTTTTCTGCCATATCCATACGTTTTAAAGGCATCGTGTTTCATACACAGGCCTTCAAGAGAGTCAAACCATTTAGGATGGGAGATGTTTGAATGCAGATAAAATACTTGCGGCATCGTCAGTCCAGTTCGATCCAGACAGGTGCATGATCGCTGGTTTTTTCCCATCCCCGTACCTGGCGGTCCACCCCCGCAGCACGAAGCCTCGGCGTTACTCCAGGGCTGAGCAGAAAATGATCGATGCGTAGCCCGGCATTGCGGCCGAATGCGTTGCGGAAATAGTCCCAGAACGTGTAAATGGTTTCGTCGGGATGTAATTTTCTCAGTGCATCGGTCCATCCTTGGGCAACCAACCGGCGGTAGGATTCCCGGGTTTCCGTACGGAAAAGGGCGTCATTTACCCAACGTTCGGGCTTGTAGACATCCGATTCGGTAGGGATGACGTTGAAATCGCCGGTCAATATCACCGGGGAGCCTTGTTCAAGCAGCGACTGACCGTGAGCAATAAGGCGATCTAACCAACGGAGTTTGTAATCAAACTTCGGTCCTGGTGCCGGATTGCCATTGGGAAGATATAGACAGCCGATTACTACTTCATTGATCTTTGCTTCAATATAGCGGCTGTGTGTATCTTCGGGATCTCCCGGAAGCGCACGACAAATTTCTTCCGGCTCACCGATACGTGAAAGTATAGCGACGCCATTCCAGCTCTTCTGCCCATGCCAGATAGACGAATAGCCTGCGTTTTTCAGTGCTTCGGCAGGGAAATTCTCCTGTATGGCTTTTAGTTCCTGAAGACATACAACGTCTGGTTTGCATTCTTCCAACCATCGCAATACGATGGGGAGTCGAGCATTGATACTGTTTACGTTATAAGTGGCGAGTTTCATTATCAGTAGGTTTTATTTTTTTGTTTGTATTTACTTGGGCTGACTCCGCTATATTTTTTAAACTGTCGGCTTAGATGACTTTCGTCGGTAAATCCAAGTTCACCAGAAATCTGGTTGATGGTAGAATCACTATACAATAAACGTTGCTCTATACACCTCATTTTATATAAAAAGATATATTGTTGCAGATTTTCTCCTGTTAGTTTTTTGAAGTATTCCCCTATATAGTTTTGTGAAAGATTAAATGTTTTTGAAAGATTTTTAACCCTTAATCTTTCCGTATTTCCGATGTTTTGTTTAATGTAGGTCAGTATTTTGTTAATAAGCGGTTCTTCGTTTTGCGTTATTTCCTTCGTGGATTTTGTTACGATGTTTCTCGATAGAATGTTTAGTATCAATGTGATGGAATGCTGTATGTTTTGTTCGGAATACAACCCTTTTTGATTGTTTTCAATCATAATATTTGAAATAAGGCGAGTAATCATCTGACAGTCGTTTGCATTACGAATAACCACAGATTCAAATCTGTTATGATGGTAAAAAATTTGCTCTAATTGCTTTAACCAATCAAGCAAATTGTTCCGTGAGACGGAATGAATATCAGATGTCAAGAAAACTTCTGAAAAGCGAATGGAACAAAATTTAGTAGGCACCGTACTTTTAAATCCCCTACAGTCCATTGGTGTAAATAAGAAAATATCCCCTTGTTTGTAGGCATAGTTGTTTTCATTAACGATCCGCTCACCAGCTCCTTTCATAATCTGGATAATCTCAAAAAAATGGTACACTAGGGTGCTTTCTTGCCAGTTTTCATTTTCAGAAATAAACAATTCGATGGGCTGATATAGTTGTTTTTTTTTCACAAACCCAAAATTTTACATGATTATCCTCTTATTTTAAAAGAGCCCGATCGATTGGCCTTTTTACTTTTGTCATGAACATACAAAGGTACCTTTTTTGAATTTGACAACATACGATTTATATGAAAAACGTCCTATCGATTGTTCTTTTTCTTCTTTTCGCAATACGAATTACCGCGGGCCAAAAAGCCATGGACACAACAACTTATGATTCACAAAAAAACAAGAAAATGGAAAATAAAACGAGTAAAAATGTATTGTTCTTTACCACAGACGACGGGTGTAAGATTGCTTACAGAATTGATGGCGATTTTTCAAAACCTGTTTTGGTTTTGTCCAATTCCATCGCTACAGATCTCACAATGTGGGATGGTCAGATCGAAAATTTCAGTAAATATTTTACGGTTCTTCGTTTCGATACACGAGGAAATGGCCTGTCCGGTGTCCCTATTGGTGATTATTCTATTGCCAGAATGGCCTTAGATGTTCTCGAACTTCTTGATTACCTGAAGATAGAAAAGGTTCATTTTTGCGGGTTGTCTTTGGGAGGGTTTATCGGTCAGTGGCTGGGCATACACGCGCCGGAAAGAATAGAGAAATTGATATTAGCAAATACATCGCCTTATCTTGGTCCTGCAAAATTGTGGAACGAAAATATCCAGTTGCTTCACAAGGGAATAGATATGACTTATTTTGACGAAATATTTATTGGCGGATGGTTTTCCAAAGAAATGATCGATAAAAGGAAAGATGTTGTATTGCCTTTTCGGGCAATGATTCATAAGACGTCTCCCGTAGGGTTGGCCGGTTCGTATGCTGCGGTGAGAGACGCAGACTTTAGGAAAACCAACGCACTTATTTTAAACAAAACATTAATTATTGCTGGTAAGAATGACCAAGTTACCAAGGCTGAACATAGTGAACAGATACATGCTGCCGTCCGTGACTCGGAATTGATTATTCTTCCCGTTGTTCATCTTTCAAATATCGAGCGCAAAGCCGAATTTGAGAAATTAGTATTGGCGTTTTTGATTGGTGATTGATTTTGATACCCCGTTTACTCCAACAAATACCGTATACGCCTATTTAGTGGCTATGGTACGATATTTTTTTGGCTTTTTTCCGATGTGTTTTTCAAATACTCTCGAAAAATGACTTAGGTTTTCAAAACCCATTTGATAACCTGCTTCTGATACAGATAATTTTTCAGCGCGCAAAAGTCTTGCGGCTTCTTTCATTCGCAAGTGCTGATAGTAGTCATAAATTCCCATACCGAAAACTTGCGTGAAAAGTTTCCGCATTTTGGATTCATTCATACCTGCAATTTGTTTCAACTCCTCGATACTGCTCGGTTTGTTCAAAGACGAAATAATTTTGTCGCGCACGTTGTAAACGGATTTTATGTCGCTTTCGCTTAGTTTCTGATGAACCGATTTTTCGCGTTTGCTTAAACTTTGAAACAAATAGAAAAGTAATTCCATTGCTTTTAGTTTGTAGTGGTAATTTTCGAGTGCGCTTGGTTGCTCCTTTTTTACGATGTCGTTTACGGTGCGAACAATATCGTCGGTCATAATTTCTTCAATCAAAAAATTAGTGTAGTTATCGAACAAAAACTGAAATCGTTTTGCGTCTTGTTTTAAAAAACTTTCCAGATAATCAGCGCTGATAGCTATTAAAACAATTTCCTTGCGAGTGCCCTTTTTGAAATGACTTTTGTGTGAAGTCGTGGATGGAAACACGCTTACGTATGGCGTTTCTTCTTGCATGTTACCTTTTCTGTTTGATTGTTCTACTGTATTAAGAAAGAAAAAGCAAATGCTGTCTTTGATAAATTTCGGTGCAGTTGTCTGGCGTGTAAAATTTTTCGTTACTACGTAAGAAGCAACGAACATCACTAATTCGGGCAAAAAGTCGAAGATTTTTTGATGTTGTATTTCCACATTTCGCGTCATATTTTTTCCAATATCATACCCGATTTTATCGGCAAATTGAAGAAATATTTGGCTGTCTGTTTTCGATACCATGCTTTTTACGACTATTTTTATTAGTTATTTAGTTATTTTATTTGTAAAGATACACGGATTTTTGCGTTGTAAACAAAAGAATAAGAGTTAATGAAAAAACAGGTTTTAATATCAGGAGCGAGTATTGCAGGATTAACCTTAGCCTATTGGTTAAATAAATACGGCTACCAGGTAACTATCATTGAAATTACAAAAGGATTAAGAAGGGGCGGTTCGCCCATTGATGTAAGAGCTGAAGCGTTAGACATTGCAGCAGAAATGGGCATATTGGAGAAAATTAAAGCAAAAGAGTTTTTGCATACAGATGAAATTGTAAACGCCAAAAATGAAACAATTGTTGCTTTTTCAATAAATGCTCAAACCGAATACCTCGGTGACATTGAGATTCATCGCGATGATTTGGTCGATATACTTTATGAAAATATTCCAACAAATGAAGTTGAATTTCTTTTTGAAAACGGAATAGAAAAACTACTTCAGCACGAAGACAAAGTTGAAATAATGTTTAAAAACCGTGAGCGTAGAAATTTTGATTTAGTTTTTGGCGCAGACGGAACACACTCAATCGTTAGAAAGCTTGCTTTTGGCGATGAAGAAAATTATTCCAGATTTTTCGGTGAATACTTTGCCATTGTTGAAGCGCCAGATATAAAACCTAATAAGCCAAATTCAGGGGCAATATACAATGAGCCGGGCAAAATGGCGGCTCTTTATCCGTTTAAAAATGCAGTGAACGCTTTCGTTGTGTTCAGGTCGCCAAAACTGGATTACGATTATAAAAATCACGAACAGCACAAACGAATTTTGAAAAAGAATTTTAAAAACAGCTCGTGGAAAATACCTGAAATTTTAGATGCCATGCTTCATTCAGACAATTTGTATTTTGATGAAGTTTGTCAAATTCATATGCCAACCTGGTCAAAAGGCCGTGTTGCGTTGGTTGGCGATGCGGCACACGCGCCAAGTTTCCACACCGGAATGGGCACAAGTTTGGCAATGCAAGGCGCAGCTATTTTGGCTAAAGTACTTTTTTCTTCAAATGGTGATTACAATGCGGCTTTTGCGAAATACGATGAGTCGTACAAACCCTATGTTGAAAGTGTGCAGGCCAAAATTCATCGTGGAATAAATCTTTTAGTTCCTGAAACAGAAGAAGGCATTCAAAAAGCTTATAGACGATTTAAAAAATGAGAGTTACTTGTATCTTCGATGATTACGATCACAGGCTAAATAACGACTCCTGGTATTCAGGAATTTTTGCTCACCGTTCGGGGTATCCTAGTTTTAGTTGTCTCGGTTTCTTTATATAAAAATATTTTCGATTTCAGTTTTTTTATGGGTTTTTAAAAAGCCACACACCAAAACCGACTTTCAAAGCGCCGTCTACTAATAGAAAGGGGTCGCCTGATACATTGCTTAAAATGAGCCCCGCGAGTGCGTTTACAATGCAAAGAATCCCCACAATCGCAAACCTGGGACCAAAACAAACTGCCATAGGCAAGAAATGCACACCTACAATCATTAAAACCCACATTAATCGAATCGGTATGGCCATGCCCGCCGGCAACATATTAACCATTATCATTAAAAGAACTATTTCCAAAATGACAGCAAAAGCCAAAGCAATAATTTGAATACGTGTTGGCTTTCCAAATGAGAGTACTTTCGCAAACATTAATGAAATTAGTGCAAATACGGCACCGACAATGAATGCTCCGCTTAAGGTTATATCGATGATGATGCCCGCACCGATCAATACCAAAAACAGACCGCCGCTTCGCACCAATGGATACGGATGGCCTTGATGCTTACTAACTGACTGTATACCTTTTGATGTGGAACTCCTAACCATAAATAGTAGTTTCATTATTTATGCATGATAAGTGGCTTTTAATGAGTTTTTACGAGTCACAGGGATTCATAAGTTTTTGTAAAAATAACAAAACCCCATCAAATAAATGACAAAAGCCGTTCTAATCGATTAGAACGGCTTTTGTTGTGAACTTGCTGGTACAGAACTCGAATTCTTGATCTTTCTAATCGATGTTGTCAATTTTGACCTGAATATCCCGTCTTTCGGCATCCGTTTTGGCTAAGACATAGGCTTTTTTAAAATGGAGTTTAGCGGTATGTTTATCCACATTTTTGTAAAGCTCGCCAAGCAATACAAAATAAAAATGATTGTTCTCCAATTTGAGTTTTTCAGCCGCAATGAGTGCCACCTGCCAATCCTGTGCTTTATATAATGCAAAAACCCGGTTAAGCGCAACACTCGGAGAGTAGTTGACCAGCAAAAGTTGATCGTACAAAGCCAGAATCTCGTTCCATTTCTCCTTGGTATCTTCTTTTATGCAGTGCCAGTAAGCAATCCTGGCTTCTAAATGGTAAGAACTTATTTCATCTCCCTGCGCTGAACTATTTAAAAAATACAGGCCTTTGTTGATGAGCCCCTGATCCCACAAGGCTTCGTCTTGCTGATCGTACAGGATCAATCCCGATAGATCTTCATCTTTGATTTGCCTAGCGTTGAATCGGGAAGCATGAAAACACATGAGTGCAACTAAAGCATTGGTTTTGGGTAAATTAGTTTCCTGGTGCTCGGTAAGCATTAAACCTAATCGCAAGGCTTCTAAGCATAAGTCCTTTCGTAAAATTTGATTCTGGGTTTTTGAGTAGTACCCCTCATTAAACAGGAGGTAAATAATGTGTAGGACATTAGCGAGGCGGTTTCCTATTTCGCTTTCTGACGGTAGCTCCAACTGTACGTTTTCAGTCCTTAATTTTTCTTTTGCTCGGAATAACCTCTTATTAATGGTCTCTTTATTGGATAAAAAGGCTTCAGAGATTTCATCGATGCCAAAACCACAAAGGATGCGTAAAGCGAGCCCGATTTGTGCTTCACTGGCAATTGCAGGTGTACAAATCGCAAATAGCATCTGTAGCTGACTATCCTTAATACTTTTTGTTGAGAAACTCAATTCTATATTTGTATAGCTGTTTTCATACTGCCGGTTTAAAGCAGGTACTATTTTTTTCTTAAATATTTTATCCCTTCTAAAATGATGGAGCGTTTTTCGTTTGGCCACGGTGTAAAGCCATGCCGTTGGATTTTTGGGAATGCCTTTGATGCCCCATGTTTCCGATGCTTGCAAAAATGTTTCGCTCACGATATCTTCTGCTAGTCCGATGTGCTGCAATCCAAATAGTTTGCTGATAACGGCAACCATTTTTGAGAATTCCTGCTGGAATAAATGCTTTAGAGGTTTGTGCTCCTTTTCCATAGTTAAAGGGCAAAATCCACTCCCAATAAGAGTGGATTTGGTGCCCGAATATTTAAATTTATTGGAAAACCGGTCTTATTTCTACACTGCCACCAGCATCTAGTGCCGGGCAACCATGGGCCAAGGTCGTCGCGTCATCCAAGTTTTCCGCCTTTACAATGATAAAACTACCCAGTTTCTCTTTAATTTCAACGAACGGCCCATCGGTAATAACACCGCCAGATTTAAGTACTTTGCCTTCCATGGCCAGACGGGGACCGTGGCTGACCAATTTTTTTTGAGAAGTGATAGCTTCCACCCAGTCATGCCATTTTTTTGTGAGATCTTGCATTTCTTTTGGTGAGGCATTGCTGTAGTCATAATCCGGTTGACGGAACAAAAGCATGAATTTTTTCATTTTGTTATGATTTTAATTTTTATTGAATATTTGTTATACCTTACTAAGGATCGAGACTAAGGAAATTGGACAACGGCGCGTAAATATTTTTTGAGAGTATACGTCGAATTAGTCTTTAGATAGCGACATGTCCGTATTGCCAAATCGATATGTAAAGTTCAAACGAATGGTCTGCGGATTGTTCAACCTATAATAGTTCTGTATAAAGCCGGGGCCTTCGGAGTACTGGTCGGATTTACGACTCCTGAAAATATCATTTATGCTCAATGTTAGAGACGCGGCATCGTCTTTTAGGAATGTTTTCTTAATCGCCATATCTACTCCATAAAAAGACCTTATGTATCCTTGTGACGAACTTTGTGCCTGTGAAATGGAACGATCTGATCCCTGGCCGTTATTAATTGGCAAATTTGATTTGCTTTGGTAGTCGCCTGATAATTGTATGGTTAAACCATTGGGAAACTTGAAGCTATTGTTCATTTTTGCAAAAATACTCCATAAGGGATCAGCCAATGCATCCGGAATGCTATCGAGATTGATCCGAGCATTATAAAGGTTAATGTTGGTCGTTAAATCCCACCAATTTTCAACGTTATGAGTCGACGTGAATTCAGCGCCGTATGACTCACCCGAATGGGCATTGATAAAGGTATTTATATAAGATTCTTCTCCAGTAACAGGATTCTCTCCTTCAACCAGGTTTTGAGTGATCAGGTCATTGGTATATTTGTAATAAACAGCTACCAGAAATGTACCTATAGACTTGTAAGTTTTACTGTAAGAAAATTCCGCGGAGTTGGTGAATTCCGGTATCAGGTTTGGATTACCTCTTGTCAGGTTAAGGTTATCGGTATAGTCCGTATAGGGGGTCAATTGGAAAGAGCTTGGGCGATTGATACGGCGCGTAACACTGAATTGTAATTTCTGATTGTTTTTTAACTGCTGATTTAAAAATATGGAAGGAAAAAAACTAAGGGCATACTTGTTACTGAATTTTTCGCCTGTGTTACGCAATTCACCGGCATAGTCTGAGCTTTCTAGACGCAGGCCTAATTCATACGCAAATGCCCCCTTACTTTCATTTGACAAGGTTGCATAGACTGCGTACACATTATTGATATAAGCGTAATCTGTAGTTGCCGTTCCGATTTTTTCAAAATCGCTTTCTCCCGGATACTGGATATAGTTTTCATTTTCGTTTGAAATATCGGTGACCTGTGCCCGCAGACCTGCTTCAAGTTTTGTTATTTCGGAGAATGGTTTTATGTAATCTGTTTGTATGGTCAATAATTTGTTATGACCGCCAATCAGATTTTTCTGTCGCAGGGGATCAGATAGGACGCCTGAATCATCATTGGTGTACAGGCCGTTGCCCTCCCATTTCATGTCAGAAAGGTTGAGATCAGCTGTGAGTTCTTCGCCTGCTATCGGGAAATTATGTTTCAATCCAAGTTGTATGGTTGTTCCATGGAGCTCCCTCTCCTCATCTGAAAGCCGGTTTCCGTAGAAACTTGATCTTTCATCGACGCCCAGGATGCTGTCCGTAACGATATCAATTGTTTCCCGGTATTTAAGTTTTGTGTAAGTCTTGATACCGGAGAGGGAAATCGTCGTCCTATCGCTTAAAAAATAATCAAGACCCGCCCTGCCAAACAGGGATTCTCCATTTGTTTTGTTCAAATTCCCTTGATGGATATCTACGGCAGATGTGTCCGTAAAACGGTAACGGCTTGTCGTGCCGGTTATGCGATTTTTCGTTCGGCTAGCCATCAGCGAAGTGAAGAAATTGAATTTGTTCTGTTTTATGTTAAAATTGACACCTCCGTTCAAACCGCCTCTATTGTCAATGCCGGCCTGAATGTTTCCAGAATGTCCTGCTTTCTTATTCTTTTTTAATACAATATTCAATATACCAGCATTGCCACCTGAAGCTTCGTACTTGGCCGATGGATTTGTGATCACCTCCACGCTCATTATCTCATCTGCGGGAATTTGGTTCAGTGTTAATGTTGTGGGTTTTCCATTGATATATATTTGCGGAGTAGCATCGCGCATGGTTACATTCCCATCAATATCCACCTTTACAGAAGGTATATTTCGCATTACATCGACCGCCGTACCACCCGCCGAAACAATAAGCTGATCGACATTGAAAATCATTTTATGAATATCCGTTTGGATTAAGGGTTTGTTGGCCGTTACGACAACAGTTTTCAAGTGATTAACATCGGGGTGCAGTTTGATACTACCCAGGTCAATATCAGGTGCGAATGCATTGGATAGATTATTTTTCTTTTTCGTTGCTTTCAAACTGACTTTGTCTGATCTATTGTCTTCTTTTGTAGAGTTAAACGAGAATTCCTGCGTATGAGTTCGATACCCGATGGCAGAAAGTTTTAGTTTTAGCCCTTCAAGAGTGGGCAGACCATTGAGGCTGAACTCGCCATTAGTTTTTGTTACCGATCCTTTTAAAAGCAATGCTTTCGTCTTTCCTGTAGCTGTATCATATTTATCCTGCAGGATCATCACAGAAACACCGCTGATTGGTTTACCGACGCTATCGATGACCTTTCCATAAATATGTCCATTGTTGGTTTTTTGCCCACCGGCCCCAGGTTTCTGTGCTGACGAATTAACGAAGCTAAAGATCAAGAAACTAACGATCAAAAAGAAGGCGAAGGGCATATTTTTCATTCTAAGGGCAGCTCCAGTAGCGGCGTAGCATTTCATTCTGTTTTTAGACGAGCTCTTCTCCAGTCTACGGGACGAAGAAACCAGGCTACAATTCCAGTTAATACAAAATGAATTTGTGATGATGTTCTTTCACCAACGGAACTAACATTAACAAAATGGGTGATGACGGCGCCCGTTAAAATAATAAAAAGCAGCGCGGCACCGTAAAACCGATAGCGCGGTAAAAGTAATAAAATGGCACCAAAGATCTCACCTGCCCCCACTACAAAACGGAACCATGCCGGGTATCCCCAATTTACAAATTTCACCGAGTATGGAGGGCCAAAAAAGGTTTCTCCACTCACAAATTTGAACGCTCCTCCCGGAATAAATTCAATAGCTAAGATAATACATAATACTAGCAGTAGGCGTCTTTGCCATATACTTTTAATCATACTTAATTGAGTTGCTTCCATTTTTTCTATGGTTTTATTTACGTTTTATAAAATTGTTAATTATGGCAACCGTCATTGTTTTTTGGCCCTCCACGTTAAGATGTATCCCATTAAACTGAACAAACTCACCTTTTGCGGGGATGCCAAATTCATTTCTTAAATCGATCACTTCGTCCGTGCTATATCTGACGTTATCAGAAATAGCCATAATATCTGCGTTTTTAAGAAAAAGCTTATGCTACCTTTTAGTAACTGTTGTGTTTGTTTCGATAGTCATTTTTCGGTGCTAAACAAGCTATAATGCCTGCTAACATTGTCGTGGTGAAGATTCTCTTTGCTGTTGTCATTTATTCAGATTTTTCAAATACAGTGGCATCGCTGCTTTACATGACAATAATGATTGAGACCATAGAAACTGGACAGAAATAAAAAAATATTTTGAAGAGGGATGTGCACGGTGAAAAGAAAAGGATATAAGCAGTTTGCATTGCTTCGGATTGTGGGCTCTTTGATCATTAACGTTAAGAACACGTCATAGCTTCGCTCTATGAAACGTGAACATTAAGCATACTGGCTTTTTTAATAAAACAATCATGGAAGAAAAGGCATATTTAAATATCCATTACCAAATCCAACACACGCAACGGGCAAGTATCCTAAGTGAGATTGATGATTTGAACAAACGCGCTATGAAAACGGTGATATTGAGGAAAACGGGAAATAATTGGTTCGATGATCCCCGAATTTTAGGAATTTGAAGGAACATAACATTGAACCCCAAAGATGATTCAGTTTTAACTTCTTCTTGTCAGAAGACCAGTAAATTATAAGGCAAAAAAAATGGGACAAGTCTGTCATTTTTAGACTTGTCCCAAGAAGTCTTTTAAAAAACTGCCTCATAAACGTATATCTGTACGCGCTGCCATGATCTACTCTTTCTTCGCCATCAGCAAGAAACATGAGGTCAACCCATTCCAATGGCTCAAATACACCTTGGAAAACATCATGGCAATAAACCACAAAAACTTAAAGGACCTCTATCCGCAGAACTATAAGAAAATGGTCCAGCAATCAAACATGTAGTTCATAGGGCGGATACGGTTATTAATGAAATTTTTTTCCTTCACTCATCATTTCCAGAATTTCCTTTAACCTCTTCTCTCTTGTTTCGGGCTTCTTCGCTGTTTGCAACCGCCATGCGATGGCATATAGATTTGCCTTGTTTAATCCATCAAAAAAAGTTTTTGCTTTTTTATTCTTTGAAAGCTGTTGTAAAAAATCTTCCGGCACTTTCATGTTTTTAGGCGAATCATACGCCTGTTGCCAGCGACCGTCGGCTTTAGCCAATTCCACTTGTTCCATCCCCGCTTTTTTCATTTTGCCTTCCTGAATTAAGCGTTCAGCTTTTTCGGTATTTCTTTTAGACCAAATACTTTTGGGTCTTCGTGGTGTAAATTTTTGAATGTAAGACTTAGCATCATACTTGTTCGCTTGCCCGTCAATCCAACCGTAACACAACGCTTCTTCGAGAGCTTCATAGTGTGTAACGGTTTTTTCGCCTGAATCTTTTTTAAAGAACCGCAGCCAAACTCCGTTTGATTTAGCATGATTCTCTGCAATCCACTTTCTCCATTCTTCTGAAGAAGCAAACGAAACAACCTGCATCTCGTTTCCGTTTTTTGGTATTGTTGCCATTGCCATAATTTTTCAGTTAGCACGCAAAATTTTCCGTTACCTATTTGTGACGATTTTGCGTGAAGTTCAACAAAAAACTATTTAAATCCCACCGTTTCGGGGTATCCGATACGGCTTGCGCAGCTATCTCTAATCTGCCTTTAGAAACACAAAAAAGCCGTTTTTCTATACGAAAAAACGACTTTTTGATGTGGTGACCCCGCAGAGGCTCGAACTCTGGACCCACTGATTAAGAGTCAGTTGCTCTACCAACTGAGC